>MDSY01112598.1_pt1 | contig 58374 bp, 59 predicted proteins | sample 811131 | NCBI WGS metagenome assembly MDSY01 (sample SAMN05326643, study PRJNA326480) | marine metagenome | isolation source: seawater | place: Atlantic Ocean: South West | collected 2010 | reverse complement strand
TTGGTCAGATAGGCTGTCGCAGCCTCCGAAAAGAAATTGGTACGTACAGCACCGTAACCGAGCCCAACTATTGCAAAGAAAGGTAAGGTCTTGAGAAGCACTTCGATCATGAATAGTAAACTTCTCGCTGAAAAGGGCGCATCGCGCGCCACCTAATTATAATCTTAGAATTTCTGAGGAAAAAGCCCTGAAATTAGAATTTAACAACCGCGCGAATAGATTTACCTGCGTGCATCAAATCAAAACCTTTGTTGATATCTTCCAACGGCATGGTGTGGGTGATCATGGGATCAATCTCAATTTTTCCGTCCATATACCAATCAACAATTTTGGGCACATCAGTGCGACCGCGCGCGCCGCCAAAGGCCGTGCCACGCCACACCCGCCCTGTGACCAGTTGAAACGGGCGTGTGCTGATTTCAGCGCCAGCCGGGGCCACGCCGATGATTACGCTTTCCCCCCATCCTTTGTGAGCCACTTCCAAAGCAGTGCGCATAACATCTACGTTTCCAGTCGCGTCGAAAGTATAATCTGCGCCGCCGCCAGTGAGCGCCACCAAATGCGCCACCAAATCACCGGTGACATCTTTGGGGTTCACGAAATCTGTCATGCCAAAGCGCGTGGCCATCTCAATCTTGCCAGGATTTAAATCCACCCCCACAATTTGATCCGCCCCAGCCAATCGTAGGCCTTGGATCACGTTGAGACCAATACCACCTAAACCAAACACAATCGCCGTGCTGCCAATCTCAACTTTGGCAGTGTTGATCACCGCTCCAATGCCCGTCGTGACTCCACAGCCAATATAGCAAATCTTATCAAAAGGTGCATCGGGGCGCACTTTCGCCAAAGCAATCTCAGGTAAAACCGTATAATTGGCAAAAGTAGAGCAGCCCATGTAGTGTAAAATTGGCGTGCCATCGAGCATTGAGAACCGACTGGTGCCATCAGGCATAAGCCCCTGACCTTGGGTGCTGCGGATCGCTTGGCAGAGGTTGGTTTTTGGGTTGAGACAATAGTCGCACTCGCGACACTCCGGCGTGTAGAGCGGAATCACGTGATCACCAGGCTTTAAACCCATGACGCCAGGGCCACATTCCAGCACAATGCCGGCGCCCTCGTGGCCCAAAATGGCTGGAAATATGCCTTCGGGATCAGCACCGGATCGAGTAAACTCATCGGTATGGCAAATCCCTGTCGCTTTGATTTCGACCAAAACTTCGCCAGCCTTTGGGCCTTCGAGATTCACTTCCATGATTTCAAGTGGTTTGCCAGCTTCCATGGCAACGGCGGCACGTGTTCGCATCATAAGACTCCCTAAATTTCGTTAAACTCTAGGGCAGACTTAGGGACATTTACAACCCTTTTTCAGCCACAGATCACCTAACGGCAACGATCTAAACCCGGTGATAAGGGCCGCCAGAAAGGATCGATGCGGCGCGGTACAGCTGCTCGGCGAGCATCGCCCGGGCCAGCATATGCGGCCACACCATTTTGCCAAAGCTCAATTTCACATCTGCACGCGCCAAAACTTCAGGCGCCAAACCATTGGCTCCACCGATGACAAAGATCAGCTCCGGTGGCGCTTGATCACGAATGCGAGCTAGGTTTTGTGCGAAGTCAGGGGAGGTTTGCAATGTACCATGCTCATCCAGCGCAATCATCGCAGCACCTGACGGAATGGCTTTGCTTAAAAGCGCGCCTTCGGCCGCTTTACCGCCCCCTTTTTTATCTTCCAGCTCGGTAAACTCAGCGGGACCCAAGCCAAGGGGTCGCCCAGTACGGTTAAACCGGGCGATATAATCTTCAATAAGGTCTTTTTCTGGGCCGTTGCGCAGACGTCCGATGGCAATAATGCGCAGACGCATTATGCCTCGGTGGGTGATGGCGCTCCGGGCTCCAACCACATTTGGTCAAGTTGGTAAAACTCGCGCACTTCTGGACGGAACACATGTACAATCACATCGCCCGTATCCACAAGCACCCAGTCGCCCGTGCCCTTGCCTTCCAGCTTGGAGAAAATACCCAAGTCATCCTTCAAGCGGTTCTTCAGCTTTTCAGAGATCGCCGCCACCTGACGGGTTGAGCGACCAGAACAGATCACCATGTGATCGCCAATTTGCGAGATGCCGCGCAAATCAATTTGCACCACATCCTCGGCTTTATCATCATCTAGGGATTTTAAAACGGCAGCCAAAATGGCATCGCTCGTAGCACTCGATTGGCCCTTGGCCAATTTGCGCGCGGATCCCTCCGCGTCAGACGTCAAAGACAGGACCTTGTCCTCCAAACAATACGCCGCATCTTCCCGGCGCTGGGTATCGCCCCATTAGCATTGTAATAAAGAGTCTTCAATCATCTCTGAGAGAGATTAAAAAACTGTGTTGATCGGGGACCACTTTATGCAAACTTGGCTGAAGATCAAGCAATAGAGCCAGGGATTAACATGATAGGGCGCGCAAGATTTATCAAAAGACCTTGTCTCCCGAATTGGCCTAACGGAGGGCCAATCTCAGCCTGCTAAAATACAGTAAGATGAAGGAGATGCGATTCGATGCTTTGGAGAAGATCTGCCAAGTATTAGACTACCGGCCTGCCGACTCGTTGGAATTTGTGCCTAACGCGTCCCAAGCACTGGCGCTATGGATCATCAGAAGGCTTGTAACAGAGCAGCGCGCGGGTTATTCGGGGGCATGAATATGATCTTTGATATCTCGGATCGCGCACGCCTGCCTTGGCGGTTTTTCGGCGTCGCAAAATCCAGCCTGCGACCACGGCTCTGAGTTCAAAGGCTCACTGCGAAGACACCATAAATTAGACGATATATAGAAGGAACGCTGGATATGGCCCCTAAAACTCTCTATGATAAAATCTGGGACGCGCACATGGCGCATGAAGCCGATGACGGCACCTGTTTGTTGTATATTGACCGGCATTTGGTTCATGAGGTCACCAGCCCTCAAGCTTTTGAAGGTCTGCGGATGACAGGCCGCACCGTGCGTGCACCAGAAAAAACCATCGCTGTGCCCGATCACAACGTGCCAACTACTTTGGACCGTTTAAAAGGTATTGAAAACGAAGAGAGCCGCATTCAGGTCGATGCGCTTGACACCAACGCCCGTGAATTTGGCTTGGTCTACTATCCAGTCGACGACGTGCGCCAAGGTATCGTGCATATCATCGGTCCCGAACAGGGTTGGACCCTGCCCGGCATGACCATTGTTTGCGGCGACAGCCACACCGCCACCCATGGTGCTTTCGGATCTTTAGCCCATGGAATTGGCACATCTGAGGTGGAGCATGTGCTCGCCACACAAACTTTGATCCAGAAAAAATCAAAGAATATGAAGGTGGAAATCACCGGCAAGCTGAGCCCTGGCGTAACCGCAAAGGACATCACCCTGGCGGTGATTGGCGTAACCGGCACGGCGGGTGGCACGGGCTATGTGATAGAATATTGTGGTGAAGCCATCCGCAACCTGTCGATGGAAGGACGGATGACAGTCTGTAACATGGCTATCGAAGGCGGTGCACGCGCTGGCATGATCGCGCCAGATGAAACCACATTTGAATATTGCAAAGGCCGCCCGAACGCCCCAACCGGCGAGACTTGGGATGCCGCATTAGTCCATTGGCAAACCTTGTATTCCGATGACGATGCCCATTTCGATAAGGTCATCACCATGACGGGCGAAGATATTGCGCCCGTGGTCACTTGGGGCACCAGCCCTGAAGATGTACTGCCCATCACAGCCCATGTTCCGGCTGCGAAAGATTTTGAAGGCGGCAAAGTCGGCGCCGCACAACGCAGTTTGGACTATATGGGCCTAACGCCCGGCACACTCTTGCAAGATATCACCATTGATACTGTCTTTATTGGCTCGTGTACCAATGGGCGGATCGAAGATTTGCGCGCTGCTGCAGAGATCTTAAAGGGTCAAAAAATCAAAGAAGGCATGCGGGCCATGATCGTTCCAGGCTCTGGCCTAGTGCGCGCGCAGGCCGAAGAAGAAGGGCTAGCTGATATCTTTAAAGACGCCGGTTTTGAATGGCGTTTGGCTGGCTGCTCCATGTGTTTGGCGATGAACCCAGATCAGTTGCAGCCCGGCGAACGCTGTGCGGCCACATCTAACCGCAACTTTGAAGGCCGCCAAGGGCGTGGCGGGCGTACTCATTTGATGAGCCCAGCCATGGCCGCTGCAGCCGCTATCACAGGAAAACTCACTGATGTGCGGGAGATGATGTAATGGAAAAATTCGAAAAACTCACAGCAATTGCAGCACCAATGGCTTTGATCAACATCGATACAGATATGATCATCCCCAAGCAGTTTTTGAAAACCATCAAGCGCTCCGGCCTTGGGGTCAGCGCATTTCATGAGATGCGCTACAATCTGGATGGAACGGACAATCCAGATTTCGTGCTCAACAAAGATGCTTATAAAGGTGTCAATATTTTGGTTGCTGGCGACAACTTTGGGTGTGGCTCGTCGCGCGAGCATGCGCCATGGGCCCTGCTGGATTTCGGCATCCGCTGCGTGATCTCCACGAGCTTTGCCGATATTTTTTACAACAATTGCTTCAAAAACGGTATCCTGCCAGTAGTTGTAACCGAAGATGAGCTGCAACTGCTAATGACAGACGCCGAGAAAGGCAGCAATTCGCGCATGGTGGTCGATCTCGAAAACCAACGCGTTGAGACATCCGATGGTGAGGTGATCACCTTTGACGTAGATCAGCACAGCAAACATTGCCTGATCAACGGATTGGACGATATCAGCCTGACTTTGGAAAAAGTCGCCTCCATTGACGCCTTTGAAAGCCAAATGGCGCATAGTGCGCCCTGGATTTAAAATCATAGGCCAGCCATAAATGGCTGGCCTTTTTTCATAAGCCGGAAACACGCATTATTTTCCATCAAATTTACATAGTGCTTAAAAAATTTCGCGCTTCGCTCCTGCGCAACACGAGCACAACATTTGATCCCCACGCAGTCATTTTTTCAAAATAGCTATCCCCATCAGTGCATTTTGCGCGCAGTCGCAGTGCTGCAATCCTCAGGACACACCACTTTAACCAAAAATTGGGTCTCCGCTTTTTTCTGCTTAGTTTCACCAGATCCCGGGTTGAGTGACACTCTGCGCCTTACCACCTTTACTACAATTCTTGAACGCACTGCGCCGAGACTTTTGCGCCGCACCATCTTCCGCAGGAAAGACCCAAAAATTTGTACCGTTCTGAAAGTGATAGCACAGACCGAACCCAATATCTTAGCCCTACAAAGCTTCCACTGGGATGCGTAATTGTGGGCAGCGTGTGCGTTTCAAGATGCTTTGAAAGCCGCGGACTGGGCCATGCGGCATCTGTTGGCGCCACGACCAAATACCGGGCTGTCAACCGATATAGATATCGACGACGAAGGCTTGCGTGGCACGACGGCAGCTCTGCTCACCCACCCCACGCTGCAAGACCCACGCCCAAAAAACGCCAGGGCCAAAGCCGCGGCAGATCCGAGCCATATAGGTAATCCAAGCCTCGGCGCAGTTGATTAGTCAGACAGACAGCCAGGGAACATGCGTGTCAGCTATTTCCTGCCCTTGCACGATCTTCTTTTACGCGGCAGTGCGGTGCATTAGAAAAAGGTGCTGTCGACTGAAGCCAGCCCGCAACGATGGGTTTGGATGGATAGCGCAATTCCTTGACCCCACTAGCCGTGAGAGGTAGTCAGAAATCTGAGATAATTGAAAGGGCTTTCTATGAGCACCCACTCCCTCCTTATTCTACCTGGCGATGGCATCGGTCCTGAAGTCATGACTGAAGTGCGCAAAGTCATTGGCTGGCTTGAAATCCACCGTGATATTAAATTTGACGTTTCTGAAGATTTGGTTGGCGGTGCCGCCTATGACGTACACGGAGTGCCTCTGCATGACGACACCATGGCCAAAGCTCAATCCGTAGATGCCGTTTTACTCGGTGCCGTTGGTGGCCCAAAATACGACAATCTTGATTTTAATTTAAAACCAGAGCGTGGATTGCTGCGCCTGCGCAAGGAAATGGATTTGTTCGCTAACCTACGTCCTGCGCAATGCTTTGATGCTTTGGCAGATTTTTCCTCTTTGAAACGCGATATTGTGGCCGGTTTGGACATCATGATCGTGCGCGAATTGACTTCAGGTAGCTACTTTGGCGAGCCTCGCGGTATTTTCAAAGAAGGCAATGAACGCGTCGGCATTAACACCCATCGCTACATCGAGTCTGAAATTGAGCGCGTTGCCCGCGCCGCCTTTGAACTGGCGCATCGCCGGACCAATCGTGTGTGCTCCATGGAAAAAGCAAATGTGATGGAAGCCGGCGTTCTGTGGCGTGACGTTGTAACTGAAGTGCATCAAGCTGATTATGCAGATGTGGAATTGACACACATGTATGCAGATAATGGAGCGATGCAGCTGGTACGTGCGCCCAAACAGTTTGATGTGATTCTCACTGACAATCTATTTGGTGACATTCTATCAGATTGTGCCGCCATGTTGACCGGCTCACTCGGCATGTTACCATCAGCCAGCCTTGGCTCACCGATGGAAAATGGTCGCCCGAAAGCGCTCTACGAACCGGTGCACGGCTCGGCCCCAGATATTTCCGGCCAAGGCAAAGCCAACCCCTCAGCCTGTGTTTTGTCTTTTGCAATGGCGCTGCGTTATTCGTTTGATCTTGGAAAAGAGGCCACACGGATTGAAACAGCAGTTGAGAAAGTTCTCTCAGATGGCATTCGCACCGCAGATCTTTTGCAAGCTAAAGGCGATACCGCAGTGACGACATCGCAAATGGGTGATGCTATTCTTGAGGCTCTTACAGCCAGTCTGTAAGCAACCACCATATAAATAATGTAAAACGTCGGGCCTGCCCGGCGTTCTTCTTTGTCACACAGCCCAATAATTTGGAAGGTATGCGGCTATGGATTTCATCGACACAGCAACATATCCTCTCGATCAACCAGACAGCCCCGCCTACCATGCTTTTGTAGCGCAATGCAGGGCGGATTTGGTAGATAACGGCCTGTTAAATCTACCTGGCTTTTTACGACCACCCGCACTGCGAGAGACCTTAGAGCAGGTCAAGCCAGTGACCGCCACAGCGGCTTTTGTGCACCGCCGCGCCCATAACATCTATTTCAAAAAAACCATTCTGGACCTAGCCCCAGATCACCCAGCCCTGCAGCTGCGCCAAACCGCTAATCACACAATTTGCGCGGATCAAATCGAAGGCTCTGCCATCACACAGCTGTATGATTGGCCCGCCTTTGCGAGCTTTCTGGCAAATGTAATGCAAAAGCTAGTACTATACCCAATGGATGATCGCATCGCCAGCGCCAATGTCGTGACCTATTATGACGGCGAAGGGCTGAACTGGCATTTTGACCGGTCAGAATTCACCACCAAATTGCTGTTACAGGCACCCAGTGCCGGCGGTGAATTTGAGTACCTACGCGATCTACGCTCAGAAGATGATCCAAATTACGATGGGGTCGCAGCGCTTTTGAACGGTGAGCAGGACACAACCCTCTGCCCACAGGATGTTGGCACTTTGAACGTGTATCGTGGCGTGAATACCGCCCATCGGGTTACTCCGGTTGAGGGGGAAATCCCGCGTATCAATGCCGTTTTAACTTATTTTGATGTGCCCGGCCGTAAGTTTTCCGCAGAAGAGCATTTGGGATTTTATGGCCGGTCCACCCTCTAACATCGCACCGAAGTCGCAGATGATCCGCTGGATCCAGCTAATCACTTAGGATGCTTGATTGATGCAGATCATACAGCCAAAGTTTGTGGGTATCTGACCTGAACGGCCTTAATATGCGGCACATCAGACGGACATTTCATGCTTCCCACCATTTACGAAGTGGTCCGCAAACATGCCAAAGCCGTGAATGAAATTTTCAGACCAATCCTCAGCGTGATCACTGTAGCCAGTAATGATGAGGCCGTAGCCAATGGCACCAATTACAGGCTGGCAGCCTCTGTGTTTCCAGCCAACACCCACAACGCACTGCGAGCCACCCGTGACATCAAAGCCAGCACCACCTATGGCGAAGGCTCGATTGCCACGCCCTTTGGCGACTACAAGTAATCGGGCTTTGGGGTTGGTGGCAAGACCTTTATGGGCATGACCACCAACCCCAAAAATACCAAAGATGCACGCCATGCTGTTTGGGGTTGATTTGGCCAGTGGTTATCGCAGTGACATTCTAACCAACCTGCGCACCCAAGACGCGCCCAGCAAGTTGCCACCCGCACCCTTTGCTTGGATTGGAACCAATGCGCTGATGAAATGGGGAGAGTGGGCCGCAGGCGCGGAGCTATAGCCGCTATCGCGCCGGCAAGCCAATCATCGACCGCGACTCTGGCGCTTTGAGGTGAAAATCCTCACCTGCGAACTCAGCCCCAGCCGGGCCACAGAGATAACTAACCGCTTGGGCCACGTCTGAGGCAGGGATATGATCACTTACCTCAAGCTTGCTGACCGGGTTAACCCCAGACACCTTGATCAACACCTGCATGTCGGTGGCCACCGTGCCCGGGCTGAGCCCCAAACAGGTGATCCCTTGATCTGCGTATTCTTCATGTCCCGAGCGGGTCAGCTGCAATACCGCCGCTTTGGAGGCGCAATAGTGGCTCCAACCTTCCAACACACCATAGGCGGCACCAGATGAAATATTGAGAATAGTACCAATGCCCTGTGCGATCATAGTCGGCAACGCCGCATGCATCATGTAAAAGACACCCTTCACGTTAACGTCAATGACCTGATCCCAATCTTTCGGCGCGAAGTCGGCCAAACGATGCACCGGGGCCAAAAGCCCAGCGTTATTCACCACAATGTCGAGGCTGCCAAACTGTACTACCGCCAAATCAACCGCTGCTTTCACTTGATCATAATCTGAGACATCACAGGCAATAGCCTTGGCTTGTGGTCCGATATCTGCGGCGAGTTGCTCCAACGCTTGCGCGCTTCGTGCGGTTAGAACAACATTGGCACCAAGGTCTGCCAAATGATGCGCGGTGGCAGCACCAATGCCCCGGCTGGCCCCAGTGATCAAAACTGTTTTTCCTGAAAATGTCATCTGCGCGCTGCCTTTCGAATTGGTTGCATTCAGGCTAGCGCCGTCATGGCAGGGGTACAAGTCAGCCTCTGGCAGAACCCGCAGTGCTCGATATTAGCCCCCGCGAAAGATTCGTTACTTATGCAAAATCGCCGTTCTAACTTTACCATACAGCCCAGCCATGGCACCAGAGAGGCAGAACGGAGACAGCTATGCGCGCAACTTTAATTATCCTGACGATGGCCTACGTGTTATCCCAATTTTACCGGGCATTTTTAGCAGTTTTGGCTGCTCCGTTACAGGCAGAAATTGGTGCTACAGCCGCACAGTTGTCAGCAGCATCGGGCTATTGGTTTATCACTTTTGCACTCATGCAGATCCCCGTCGGTTGGGCCTTGGATACCTTAGGACCAAAGCGCACCAATGCTGCTCTTTTGGCGATTGGAGCCGGTGGCGGCGCTATGGTTTTTGCGGCAGCAACGGCACCTTGGCATGTCTCACTTGCAATGGCGCTGATCGGAATTGGCTGCTCACCGGTGCTTATGGCTTCATATTATGTAGTGGCGCGCAGCTTTTCAGCCGCCACTTTCGCAACGATGGCCGCCTTCATTCTGGGGGTCGGATCGCTGGGTAATATAGGCGCAGCCTTCCCTCTGACACTTTTGGTGGAGCTGTTTGGCTGGCGGCTGTCAATTATGATGATTGGTGTAATAACCGTTATCGTGGCCGGTTTGTGTTATCTGATCGTCAAAGATCCCCCAAAGGTGATTGCGACCCAAAAAGGCAGCGTGTTGGATTTGCTGCGCATGCGCGCCATCTGGTTTATCTTACCCATGGTTTTGGTCAGTTATGCACCTGCCGCAGGGCTGCGCGGCTTTTGGATTGGACCCTATTTCACTGATATCTTTGGCTCCACCATTGCTCAAGTTGGCACTGTGACCACTATCATGGCGCTGGCTATGATTGCTGGCAACTTCTTTTATGGGCCGCTGGACCGGTTGTTCGGCACCCGAAAATGGGTCATATTTTTCGGCAATCTGAGCGGTACAGCTTTGTGCATTGCACTCTATCTGTTCGGTGGCAACAGCTATTGGACCGCTGCTGGCATCATGGCGGGCATTGGATTTTTCGGTGCGTCTTTTCCAATTTTAGTCGCTCATGGCCGCAGCTTTTTCCCAGAACATTTAATGGGACGGGGCGTTACGTTGATCAATTTATTTGGAATCGGCGGAGTTGGCGTTATGCAAAACCTCTCCGCGCGGATTTATGAAGCCAAGATAACGGATGCTGCGACGCCGATTGTCTCATATAACGCAGTTGTGTTGCTGTTTTGTGTGACAATGTTGTTAGGTTTGACAATTTATCTGTTTTCACAGGACCGAACCGACTAGGCCCCCTTCCCATTAGGCAAACACCACGCTAAACGGGCCCGTCTTTGAAACAAGGAAGAGACTATGTCTTATAAAGTTGTCATCGTTGGGGCCACAGGTAACGTGGGCCGCGAAATGCTAAATATTTTGCATGAACGTGAATTTTCAATTGCAGAAATTACGGTTCTTGCCAGCCGAAAATCTATTGGCACCGAAGTAAGCTTCGGCGACAGAACTTTGAAGACGACGGATCTGGCAACCTTTGATTTCACCGGTTGGGACATGGCGCTTTTTGCTGTGGGTTCCGATGCCACCAAAGAATATGCACCAAAATCTGCCGCTGCAGGATGCATCGTGATCGATAACTCAAGCTTGTATCGTTACGACCCTGATGTGCCGCTGATTGTGCCAGAAGTGAACGCCGATGCGATCCATGGCTACAGCAAGAAAAACATCATCGCCAATCCAAACTGCTCAACCGCTCAAATGGTTGTGGCGCTCAAGCCGTTGCATGACCGCGCTAGAATTAAACGCGTCGTGGTGAGCACCTATCAGTCTGTATCCGGCGCCGGCAAAGACGGTATCGATGAGCTATGGGATCAAACCAAATCCATCTACAACCCCGTGGACAACAAACCACCACGCGTGTTCACAAAGCAAATCGCCTTCAATGTGATCCCACATATCGATGTTTTCCTCGACAGTGGCGACACCAAAGAAGAGTGGAAAATGGTGGCCGAAACCAAAAAAATTCTGGACTCCTCTATCAAAGTTACTGCGACTTGCGTGCGTGTTCCAGTTTTTGTGGGCCACTCTGAAGCTATCAACATCGAATTTGAAGAGTTTCTAGACGAAGATGAAGTACGGGCAATCCTGCGTGAATCACCTGGTCTGATGGTCATCGATAAGCGCGAAGATGGTGGCTATGTCAGCCCGGTTGAATGCGTTGGCGATTACGCCACATTCATCAGCCGCATCCGTCAGGACGTTACTGTCGAAAACGGAATCAATCTTTGGTGTGTATCTGACAACCTGCGCAAAGGCGCCGCTTTGAATGCCGTTCAAATTGCTGAAGTTTTAGGCAATAAAGTTTTGAAAAAGGGCTAAGCTTGCGGCGACATATCAACCAGGGGTCCGTCATACTGCGGGGCCTTTTTTTGTCAGATCAAATACGGATGAAATTATGTAAGGTGGCGTCGAATTGTTCCAACGTACCTTCTGCAATATCAGTCCAAAGCCCATGCAAGGTCAGTTCGTTCTTTTCGACAGCGCTTTTAACGAACGGGAAGGTCATCAGGTTTTCAACTGAGACCATGACAGCCTCACGCTCCAACCGCGCCACACGCTCTGCTTCATCTGGCATATGTTTCACACGCTCAAACCCAGGACGCAAAATATCCATCCAGCGCCCAACAAAGCTGCTGCTTTCTTCCAACTCCGGCGCAAGGCCAGTGCACATATCATGACAGCCCTTCACGCCGCCACAATTGGAATGACCCAAAACGATAATATGGGAAATATGAAGAGCAGTGACGGCATATTCCACCGCAGCAGAGGTCCCGTGCGGCTGACCATCCGGCAAATAGGCCGGTACCAAATTGGCAATATTGCGGTGAATGAAAAACTCGCCCTGCTCAGCTCCAAAGATGGCCGTCGCATGGACCCTACTGTCACAGCATGAGATCACCATAGCACGCGGCCGTTGGCCTTCGCTGGCCAATCGACGATACCACGCATGATTGTCTTCAAATGTGGTGGCTTTCCAACCGTGGTAACGTTGCACCAGATAGGTTGGCAGAGGTTTCACATAATACATGGGCGCCCTTATTTACTTATTAAAAATAATTTAGCAAATAAATACACAAAATTCGAGAGGTAAAACTCAACCTTATTGATGGTTTTTTAAACTTTTTTAGCCCAAAAGCAATAAACTGTGCGGGCGCAATGAATAGGTAATATTACATAACCAAATCAGCATGCTCCTGCATGACTAAAATATTCAATTTTGCGTCAATAAAATTTAATATTTATATACCAAGTTTGGGCCTACCCGCGCAAATTCGATCATCAACAGTGCATTGGACAAATTAGCAATTCGCCTGTCTGTTTTGGAATGTACCTTTAAGCAAAATGATTGCCCGCTCTGGGCAAAACGGCGACGGCCTTGATGACCATTGCCGATCAGGTTGGCATCGATGGTGTAACCCAACCTGCGGACAACCTACACGCATTGATCCTTGGATCTGATGGTTCCACTTTGGCTGCTGCCTTGGCAAGAGTGGTGCGATTCGGAAATTATACGCTTATATCCATGTGGAAAATTCAGGATAAACACAACATTGGATCCTGAGTGACGGGCTAGGTTCTAGATTTTACCACCAAGTCGCTCAGTCTGCATTGCATTCAAGCAACTGCGGTGATTACCTTGATGTAAAGGTTAATCAAGGGGATCCCCAATGCTACCTGAATCAAATATCTTTGCGCATCCCTCGTCGCAGGCCGTACCTTTATATCTAGTTGCCAGCGCGGATGCCGAGGATTGGCTAAGTGCTAAAGGATCACGGGCGCAAAACTCTGCAACCAGCCAAAGCTGGAATGGAAAACTGGGTCAGATACTTTGCGTCACGGAAAACGGCCTGCCGATTGTATTTGCTATTGGGTTCGGCGACGCCACCGCCCGCAGCCGTAATCGCTTTGGGATGGTGGCAAATATAGCAAGCCTACCAGCAGCAATCTTTGAGCTTACGGATCAATCTGCTGAGATAGCACAGGACTTCGCCTTGAGCTTCGCGCTCAGCAAATACCGGTTCACGCGCTACGCAAAGGCTGCCACGTCCAAGGCCGAGCTGATATGCCCCGCAGGGGTCGACCCGCAAAGGCTCCAAGCTATTATTGAGGGCGAGTTTCTCACCCGCGACCTGATCAACACCCCAGCCAATGATATGGGGCCAGATGAGTTGGAGGCCGCAGCCCGAGATCTGGCCGATGAATGCGGCGCTCAGATCACCGTGGTGACAGGCCAAGACCTGATTGTGCAAAATTTTCCGATGATCCACGCTGTTGGCCGCGCGTCCCTGCGTGCCCCGCGTTTGATCGACATAACTTGGGGCAGCGCCGGTCCAAGGCTCACATTAGTGGGCAAAGGCGTTTGCTTTGACACCGGCGGGTTGAACATCAAGCCCGGGTCTTCGATGGGGTTGATGAAAAAAGATATGGGCGGCGCCGCCCATGTGATGGGATTAGCCAAGATGATTATGGCTAGCAATATGCCACTGCAACTGCGGGTGTTGATCCCTGCCGTCGAAAACGTAATTAGCGGTGATGCGTTTCGTCCACAAGATATTCTCACCAGCCGCAAAGGCCTCACCGTTGAAATCAACAATACCGATGCCGAAGGGCGGTTGGTTTTAGCAGATGCTTTGGCCTTGGCCGATGAAACTCCGCCTGATCTCATGATTTGCATGGCAACACTCACTGGCGCGGCACGGGTGGCGGTGGGGCCTGATATTGCACCTTATTTCACCAAGGATGCATCTCTCAGCCATTCGATTGCCACAGCCGCATCCAGTGTTGATGATCCCGTGTGGCAACTGCCTTTGCACGCGCCTTATTAGGCGATGATTGAGCCCGGCATCGCGGATCTGGACAACGCCCCAGCTGGGGGCTTTGCCGGCGCTACAACCGCCGCATTATTTTTGCACCGCTTTGTTACTGAAACCATTCGGTTTGTGCATTTCGATTGCTACGGTTGGCAACCAAACTCTGCCCCAGCGCGCCCCAAGGGCGGAGTTGGCCAAGGCACCCGAGCGCTGTTCCACGCTTTGCCAGATCTTTTGGATCTATGAAAACTACGCATCAAATACGCAGCAGCCTCACCGACCTATGTCGCAGCGCCGATGGCCCGCGCGATCGGCAATTGCTGTGGGGCGACGCTTTTGATGTTTTTGAACAACAGGGTGATTGGAGCCAGGGTCACACAGAAAAAGACGGCTATAAAGGTTTTGTAAAGACGGCGGATTTAGAGCCATTCACAGCCAAAACTCACTGGGTGAGCAGCCTGTCCAGCCATGCCTATGCCGCGCCCAACTTGAAGTCTGCCAATCAAATTTGTCTGCCATTTGGTACGCAAGTGACCGTTGCAACTCACAACAGAGCCTTTTGTGAAACCCCCCAGGGATATATCCCACAGCAACACCTGCGACCCATTGGGGCATATTTAACCGACCCTGTCAGCGTCGCTATGATGTTTTTGGGCACGCCCTATCTTTGGGGAGGAAATTCGGCATCGGGTATTGATTGCTCCGGGTTGGTGCAGGCCGCCTGTCTGGCCTGTGGCCTCGAATGCCCAGGCGACACTGGCCCGCAGCAGGAATTTTTTATAAGCTTTAGCGGGGACTGGGGCAAGGGGCAGCTCATTTTTTGGCCAGACCATGTCGCTTTGACCATCAGCAGAGATAAGCTGATACATGCCAATGCCCATGCAATGGCGGTGACGGTTGAAGGGATTGAAGCCACGATTGCCCGCATTGCTGAAGCTGGCGACGGGCCAGTCACCCATCGCGCACAGCTTTAACCGCTCAATCCACCGTGCGGATCAAGCGTCGCTCCAACACACCCAAAACTGATTTCAGATCATGACCACGTTTCAAAACCTGTCCCTGTGTGCCGATCACCACATACATGCCTTGCTTATTGCGCAGCTTTGGGCGTTTTTCGATGCGATATAGCGGATCTTCAGCAGTGCGCTTAAAAATCGAAAATACAGCGACCTCGCGCAGGCACGAAATTCCATAATCTCGCCACTCTCCAGCCGCAACCATGCGGCCATATAGCGTCAGGATAGGGGCCATCTCCAGACGGTGAAAGGCCACCTTTTCAGGAATTTTTCCCAGGGAGTCGGGTCTGAAATTTACAACATTCATAGGGTTAGATTTGCGCCAAATTCATCTTTAATCAACCCCATCCTAATCCTTCCATGAAATGGCCATGTAAGTTCCCGTTTCACGTCATGACAAGGCCTGCTGGGCTGGCAATTCAAAGCTAAGCAAAGGGAGTGTTGGTCTTAAGTGTCATTCCTGCCCCCATTCGGGTACGCTGAGCTGATCCCCCGTTTACTTGCTTTCAATCTCCTGTGTGCAATGCTACTTAAGCAAACCGACCCTGGCAGAACCAACCACCTGATGCTGAACCACCATGGGCAAAATAAAGCCAAAGCCGGTCTCCGGCTTTTGTCCCCACTTGCCAATAATCTCGAGTACCGCTGCGCCAAGCCCGCTCAGCCAACCACCATTCTGGTGCAATCCGCTCCGGGCCTTGGGCGCTGTCCACCTCATGAAATTGCCCCCGCCATTTGAATTGCAATGGCATCTGTGGTCCGTTGGGGGCACTCAGAAATTCAGATTCAAAATGCACTAAAGGCCGAACCTGTGGTGGTGTGGGCCAATCTATTTGTGGCGCTGACCAGGCCGCCGCAAGCACTTGAGCAGCCTTTTCAGGGATATGACTATCCCCCGGATGCAGTCGTGTGATCGCTTCTAGTCCGATGCGCGCACCGAGCTTGCCAATGAGATCATCAAGCTCGATGTTTTGCGACAACCGCGCCGCCACCGCCCCCCCAGCCTCAATGTGGCCCTTATGTTGATGGGCATAGACGGGTTCAGTTTGCGCCGCGACTACCCGCAACACATCAATGCCAAATTCAGCTTTAATATCTCCAAGTTTCATGGCCAAAAGTGGCCGCATTCGCGCGACATCTGCCGAAGGACGCGCCAAGCCCACCTCCACCGATTGCATAGTTTGATCCGTGCGATAGGCTTCAAGTCGCAACCGCCGCACACCACAGTTTTTCGCGGTCAAACTTGCCGCTAGGCGGGGCAGCAATTTATCCAAAGCGGCCAGCATATCCTCCACCAGGCCAATTGGCTCAGGCAGGGTTAACCGGCATGCAAAATGCAGTGATTGCTTGGCCGGACTGATCGGCTCAGGCGCCACGCCCAAGGCCTGATCCATCCGGTATACCGTGCCCTTGCCAAAGCGCCGTGCAATAGCCGCACGGGGCTGGCCCATCAAATCCTCAACCCGGCGTATGCCCAAGCGGTTCAGCGCAGTGATTACATGATCCTCCAACCGCAGAGCCGCCACAGGCAGGGCCGCCAGTGCTTGCCGTGTGAATCCTGGCGCTGCAATGCGGTTCGATCTTCCCCCACTTGAGCGCAAGCGTGGCGGTTGACCACCGCGTTCCCAATTGCGGCGTTTAACGGCGCGAGACCGGGTTGCAGGGGCCTCTTGATCAATCGCATCCCCAGTGCGGCTCGCCCCCAAAGGCTGGCCCGCGTAACGTGCCAAGGCCCAAGCGCCGCCTTTGGTATCGGCCACGCCTATATGCACCGAAAGGCCAAGATCAAGGCAATCCAATTCCACATGCGCAATCACCTCCTCCTCACCGCCAAACACATGCGCACAGCCCGTGAGGTCAATCATCAAGGCATTGGGTCGCTCTTCGGCCACCCAAGGTGAGAACTTGCTGGCCCACCGGCGCAGGCTGGTCAAAAAACGTGCTTCAAGCTGTGGGTTTTGCAAACGGGTGATCAGCTCAGGACACATCGCCATCGCATCACGCAAAGGCTGACCCAGTGTTAGGCCCCGGTCCTCAGCATGGCACGAAAGTGATGAAATCAACTGCATCTGCCCGATATCTTGAACCACCGCCAAAGGGTGTTCTTCTGTCATACGGGCCTGTCGCAACAGCCGCTCCGCCCCCATCCGAGGAAACCATAATGATAAAACCCGGCGATTTGGCATGTGCAGCAGATTTGTTCCTCTTATGTTCTGTTTATAAAGGGTCGAAATCCAGAGTCGAGTCTCTCGAGCAAAAAACAGCGCAAAAACGGTGGAATACAGCCGCAGATCAGTTAAACAGTGATCAGAAAACAAGGAGCTTCCCCATGACCAAACCCGTTGTGCTGTGTATTTTGGATGGATGGGGATTGAGCGAGACCCAGGCAGGCAATGCCCCCGCATTGGCCCGAACACCGAATTTTGATCGCTTCATGCAAAATTGCCCTAATGCTACGCTGATCACCCACGGAGCAGACGCGGGCTTGCCCAGCGGGCAGATGGGTAATTCTGAGGTTGGCCACACCAATATTGGCGCAGGTCGGGTTGTGGCTATGGATTTGGGACAGATTGATTTGGCAATTGAAGATAAAAGTTTTTTTGAGAACTCCGCCATTTTGGACTTTGCCACCAAATTGCGCGCCACCTCTGGCACAGCGCATCTTATGAGCATGATTTCCGATGGGGGCGTGCATGGGCATCTCACCCATCTGCAAGCTGCCATAAAATTGTTAACAGGGATGAATATTCCAGTTGTAATTCACGCAATCGCAGATGGCCGCGATGTCAGCCCTAGCTCTGCCGAAGGGTATTTTAAAAACCTGCAAGACAGCCTGCCGCAAGGCGCGCACATTGGCACGGTGATTGGTCGCTATTACGCCTTAGATCGCGATAACCGTTGGGAGCGGGTTGAAACTGCATTCGCAGCCATCGCACAGGCAAAGGGTCCAAAAGCCGCCACCCCGCAAGAGGTGATCGCGCAAGCCTATGCAAGGGGTCAGACCGACGAGTTCATTCCCGCAAGCGTGATCGGGGATTATGCTGGGCTGAAGCCTCAGGACGGCCTCTTTTGCCTCAACTTCCGCGCCGACCGGGCCCGCGAGATTTTGGCGGCCCTCTGCCAGCCAGATTTCACAGAGTTTGACACGGGTCCACGGGTCAAACTGGCGGTGCAACTGGGGATGGTGTGTTACTCCGAATCCCATGACACCTACCTCACCGCCGCTTTCCCAAAGCGCAACATTCCCAACACTCTGGGCTCTTGGGTGGCCCAGCATGGCAAAACCCAATTCCGTCTCGCAGAAACTGAAAAATATCCACATGTCACATTTTTTATGAACGGTGGTCTTGAAACCCCTGACACGGGCGAAGCTCGGTTTATGCCAGCCTCGCCCAAAGTGGCCACCTATGATTTGCAGCCTGAAATGTCAGCAATAGCGGTGACAGAGAGGTTTGTGGCGGCGATTTCTGCGGGCTATGATTTGATTATAACCAACTACGCCAACCCAGATATGGTCGGTCATACCGGCGACTTAAAGGCTGCGATTGCCGCCTGTGAGGCCGTGGATCAGTGCTTAGGCAAAGTGGTGGAGGCTTTAGAACAGGTTGGTGGCGCAATGATTGTCACAGCCGATCATGGCAATTGCGAGATGATGATTGATCCCGTAACCGGCGGACCACATACGGCGCATACCATAAACCTCGTACCGGTTGTCGGGCTTGGCCTGCCACAGGGGCGCAGTTTGTCTTCAGGCCGTTTGGCCGATCTTGCCCCCACACTGCTAGAGCTGATGGGTCTACCGCAACCAGTCGAAATGACAGGACGATCCTTGATCCTCTAACCGAGTGCAACTTTGGGCTAATTTTGGCCAAGTGCCCCGAAATGTTACGCCATATGTCGAAATTGTGACCAATTTCGCAGCTTCCATATAATGGCCAATCAACAAGGGGCTGGAAAGCTGGCGCAAGACAGGCTTTATATAGAGTATCGATTTTCACGCGGGCACTTAAATTCGATGAGTCCCTGCGAAATAAGGATAGTGGAATGAAAAAGTTTTTGATTGCAGCAGTGGTGGGTGGACTTTTAGGCATAGTCATCGCCCCACAATTGGCCGGCCCTCTTTTGGCCAAGGAAACAGACCAAGCCAAGACCTATCAGCAGCTGGAATTATTTGGTAACATTTTTGACCGCATCCGCGCGCAATATGTGGAAGAAGTGGATGATGAAAAACTGATCGAAGCGGCCATAAATGGCATGCTTACCTCATTAGACCCGCATTCAAGCTATCTGTCTCCTGACGATGCCAGTGACATGCGCATTCAAACCCGCGGCGCCTTTGGTGGCCTTGGCATTGAAGTGACCCAGGAAGATGGCTTTGTTAAAGTCATCGCACCCATTGATGACACCCCTGCCGCCAAAGCAGGTGTGGAGCCTGGCGACTTCATCACCCATGTGGACGGTGAAGGCTTACTAGGCCTTACCCTCGATGCTGCTGTGCAGCTGATGCGTGGCCCGGTGGGCTCAGAAATTGTGATCACCGTTGTGCGTGAGGATGAACCTGAGCCCTTTGACATCACCATTATTCGGGACACTATCAAATTGACCGCTGTGCGTGACAAAACAATTGGCCAAAGCATTGTTGTGCGGGTCAGCACCTTCAATGATCAAACCTATCCAAATTTGGAAGATGGCATCGCCAAGCAAATTGAAGCGGCGGGCGGGATTGAGAATATCAATGGCTTTGTCGTTGATTTGCGCAACAATCCCGGTGGGCTGTTGAACCAAGCTATAATGGTATCCGATGCCTTCCTCGAAAAAGGCGAAATTGTCTCTACCCGTGGCCGTGATCCCGAAACTGGGGATCGTTGGAATTCCCGTGCCGGTGATTTGGCGCAAGGCAAACCCATTGTGGTGCTGATTAATGGCGGCTCGGCCTCGGCCTCAGAGATTGTAGCCGGCGCGTTGCAAGATCACCGCCGCGCGATTGTTGTAGGCACCAAAAGTTTTGGCAAAGGCTCGGTGCAAACCATCATGCCCCTGGCCGGCGATGGTGCAATGCGCCTAACAACCGCGCGCTACTACACACCATCCGGTCGCTCCATCCAAGCCCTTGGCGTTTCACCCGATATCATTGTTGAGCAACCCCGCCGCGCGATAAAAAACGAAGAGCCTGAGGATGAAGTGCGGAAAATACGCAGCGAAGCTGACCTGCGCGGCTCCCTCGATAATGATAGTATATCAGAAGCAGAGCGCGCTCAGATAGACGAAGAACGCTCCTTGGCTGAAGAGACTGCAAAACTTCGTGAGGAAGACTTCCAATTGTCTTATGCCATCGATCTTCTTAAAGGCCTCTCGGCCATCCAGCCGGCACAATAGCAGATGTTGCAAACGGATATCGACAAGCTGCCCTATCGCCCCAATGTGGGCGTTATGGTGATAAATGGCTCTGGTGATGTGTTTGTGGCCCAGAGGCTCGAACACTATGCCGATGCTTGGCAAATGCCCCAAGGCGGCATTAATCCGGGTGAGGATGCCCGCGTTGCCGCCCTGCGTGAACTCGAAGAAGAGACCGGCATACCCGCAAGTAAGGTGACAATTCTAGCTGAAACCGACGGCTGGATCCCTTATGAACTGCCTGCGGATTTGATCGCCAAACTGTGGGACGGCAAATATCGTGGACAGGAGCAAAAATGGTTCTTGATGCGGTTTCTGGGTGAGGACGCCGATATCAACATAGAGACCGAGGAACCAGAATTTTCCGCATGGAAATGGATTTTACCTAGCGCCCTGCCACATGTAATTGTTCCGTTCAAACGCGACGTTTATATGGCGGTTCTAAACGCTTTCCAAGAGCATCTTTAGCCAAAGAGCCACCAAACGATTAACTCCCACCAAGGCATTCTCAGCCGCATGGCCCTGCGACTCAAAGACGTCCACAAAGCCAAAAATCTTTCACTGGATGCGGTGGCTAAGCTGTACGGGATGTCGCGGTCGATGGTCAGTCAAATTGAGCGTGACGAAAGCAGCCCCACAGTCTCGACCCTTTGGGACCTGACCCAAGCGCTGAACATCGACTTTGCTAAATTGGTGGAAGATCCGGTCCAATCCCAGGGCATTGAGATCATGTCATCCGCCTCTACCCCCACCATAGGGACCCTTGGCGAAGGGTGCCGCATTCGCATCCTCAACCCACCGGGACCAACCGGCCAACACGAAGTTTATGAATTAGCATTTCAGCCAGACGGATTGCTCGACAGCGCACCACATGGTCCGAAATCCAAAGAGCAGTTGATGGTGATATCAGGGATTTTAGAAGTCACCTCCGGCGAAAACACTGCTTTGGCGCGCGCAGGAGATACCGCGCGCTATGACGCAAATTGCCCCCACGCCATTCGCGCCCTCGATGGCCGTGCTATGGCATTTTTGATTGTGGAAAATTCTTAAGCTCAAACGAGAGACAAGATTTCCTTACGCCCACCAGGGCTTAAGACATAGCAAGCACCCGCCTCAAACACCGCCGCAGTGAGAGGCTTTCCACAGCCAGCCCCACTGTCGAGGTTAATCCGATTTCCGTAATGACTGGCCTGATCAACTGGTGAGTGACCATGGACAATCATCTTGGGATGGGCTGTCAAATCTGCGTGAAATTCGTTGCGAATCCACAATAAATCCTCTTCACCCTGTGCGTGCAATGGCACGCCGGGACGAATACCCGCATGGCAAAAAAATAGATCTGCGCTGCCATAAGACAGCTGACACTGAGATAAAAAGTCTTGATGCGCCTTTGGTACAGCCTGTAACGCTTCCGCATGAACCTCACTCAAACGACGGCGCAGGCTGAAATCCAGACCATAAGAGCGTAGGGTATCTTGCCCGCCCAAGCGCTCATGCAACCAACTCAGATCGGTGAACAGATAAGGGTCCCCGCGCGTTGGGCTTTGCAGGAACCACTCAAACATTCGGTCATGATTGCCCTTCAAAAACACCCAATTACGTCCAGCATCGCGGCCTTGAATCAGATAGTCTAAAACCCCGCAACTTTCAGGCCCGCGATCGGTGTAATCCCCAAGAAAAACGATAGGGGCCTCGGGCCCTCCATCTGCTTTAATTAGCTCGAGCGCATGCTCAAGCATGCTCAATTGTCCGTGGATGTCACCAATCGCGTAGATAGGGCTCATGAAACGTCAAACTCCAAGCGGCTTACTTGACTGAATTTACCGGTCTCAGTCAAATCAGCAAGCACGGAGTCAGAGACCGGCGCATCCACATAAAGCATCGCTATGGCCTCTGCACCCTCAGCCGCACGGCCCAAAGTGAAGTTCGCAATGTTCACACCGTTTTGCCCCATAATCGAACCAAGCACGCCAATGATGCCCGGGACATCATTGTTGGTTGTATAGAGCATATGGCGGCCAATTTCGGCATCCACATTGATCCCTTTGATCTGAATAAACCGAGGCTTGCCGTCGCTAAACACCGTGCCTGCAACAGACCGTTCGCGCGACTCTGTGACAACAGTCACTTTGATATAAGCTTCAAACACACCAGATTTGTTCTGATTGGTCGTACTGATCTTGATACCACGTTCTTGAGCAATCACTGGAGCGCTCACCATATTCACATCAGGGTTACCGGCCTTCATGATGCCCGCAATCACGCCACAGTTCAACGCTTCGAGGTTCATGCTGGCCACGGTGCCATCATAAAGAATATTAATCGCTTTAATCGGCTCAGAAGTCATTTGGCCGATAAACGCACCCAAATGCCCAGCGAGTGCCAACCATGGGCCCATTACTTTAGCTTCTTCAGCGGTGACGGATGGCATGTTCAACGCATTGGTGACAGCTCCTGTAAGCAAATAGTCAGACATTTGCTCAGCCACTTGGATAGCTACATTTTCCTGCGCTTCCGTAGTGGCCGCTCCCAAATGCGGCGTGCAGACCACATTCGGCAGGTTGAACAACGGGCTATTGATGGCAGGCTCGACGGAGAACACGTCAAAAGCCGCACCGGCGACATGACCGGCCTTCAAAGCCTCAGCCAAAGCCTCCTCATCCACCAAGCCACCACGGGCGCAGTTGATGATGCGCACGCCAGGCTTCATTTTCACAATCGCCTCTGCGCTAATGATATTTGTGGTTTGCTCTGTTTTTGGCACATGCAGAGAGATGAAATCAGCCCGTGCGAACAACGCGTCTAACTCAACTTTTTCCACGCCAAGCTTTTCTGCGCGCTCTTCGGACAGGAAGGGGTCATAGGCCACAACCTTCATCTTCAAACCAACAGCGCGTTCACATACGATGCCACCAATGTTTCCCGCACCAATCACGCCAAGGGTTTTGCTGGTCAGCTCCACGCCCATAAACTTCGATTTTTCCCATTTGCCCGCATGTGTTGAGGCACTGGCCTCAGGAATTTGGCGGGCCACTGCGAACATCATTGCAATGGCATGCTCGGCGGTTGTGATCATATTGCCAAAGGGCGTGTTCATCACGATCACACCTTTTTTTGACGCAGCCACACGATCAATATTATCAACACCGATACCAGCGCGACCAATCACTTTAAGATTGGTCGCTGCGTTGATGATTTTTTCTGTAGCTTTGGTTGCGGACCGAATGGCCAAACCATCATATTGACCAATAACGGCAAGCAATTTGTCTTTGTCCTTGCCAAGGCTGGGATCAAAATCAACTTCGATGCCGCGGTCGCGGAAAATCTGGACAGCTGTTTCAGAGAGTTTATCGGATACGAGTACTTTCGGGGCCATGTCGGCGCTCCTTAAAAATGAGGTGAAAAAGAGGCGGGACCCGGGGCCCCACCTAAATTTATTGGGCGTTCAACTCGGTTAGGTAGGCCCAATCCAGCCAAGGCAACATGGCCTCGACATCGGTGGTTTCAACCGTAGCACCACACCAAATCCGCAGGCCTGCCGGTGCGTCACGATAGGCACCAATATCAAGTGCCGCGTCCTCTAAATCCATACGTTTGGCCACAGCTTTTGCAAATACTGCTGGATCTTTGATCCGTGGATCGGTGAACTTCAAACAAACCGACGTGACCGAACGAGTTGCCGGATCCACCGCCAAATTATCGATCCAGTCCCGAGTCGCGCAGAAGTCCCAAACCGCTTGAGCGTTGACTTGCGCCCGTCCCATAAGACCTTGGAGACCTCCCACAGATTCAGCCCAATCAAGGGCAAAGAGATAGTCTTCTACACAGAGCATCGACGGCGTGTTGATGGTCTCACCGCGGAAGATACCATCGATTAACTTACCGCCTTTGGTCAGGCGAAAAATCTTTGGCATGGGCCAAGCAGGTGTATAGCTTTCCAACCGTGCCACTGCCCGAGGCGATAGGATCAAAATGCCATGGGCGGCTTCCCCACCCAGAACTTTTTGCCAGCTGAAGGTCGTCACATCAAGCTTGTCCCAAGGCAGATCTACCGCAAAGGCTGCGGATGTTGCATCACATAGCGTCAGCCCAGCGCGGTTTGCAGGGATCGCATCACCTGAGGCCAAACAAACGCCCGAGGTTGTACCGTTCCAAGTGAAACACACATCATTGCCATAGTTCAGCGAGTCCATATCAAAAATCTCACCGTAAGGTGCGATATGCTCAGAGGCTTCTATTTTGAGCTGTTTGACCACATCACTGACCCAACCTGCACCAAAGCTTTCCCAGGCAACCATCTGGGCAGGGCGCTCACCCAGCATAGACCACATGGCCATCTCGAAAGCGCCGGTGTCAGAGGCGGGTACGATGCCAATTTTATAGTCTTCAGGAATATTCAACACACGGCGCGTTTGCGAAATGGCATCTGCCAATTTCACTTTACCACCTGCAGCCCGATGCGAACGGCCAAGCCAAGCATCTGCCAAAGAAGAATGTGTCCATGTGGGGGGTTTGGCACAGGGGCCAGAAGAAAATCGCGGATTTTTCGGCCGCGTTGCCGGTTGTACAATAGCCATTGATGCTATCCTCTCAGATATGCGCCCTTCGTTGGGGAAGGGTGTCCCGCTTACAGAGTTATCGACAGATCCGGGAAGCCACAAGAGACGAAATGCAGAAGGTAGCCCTCAATTATGGACCAGTAGGACTGGTCTATGAGCGGATCGGAAACATCTGAGCCAGATTGGCACCATGGCCCGCTGTCACCTGTTGGTGATGAAATCAGGGGTAAGCCGAGCGTAGTTGCGCCACCTTGGCCTCGGTGACATCCCCCGCGATCAAAGCATGCACCGTGCCATCGGGATCAACCAATGCCACGTAAATTTCCCCACGCCCCGGAATTCCCAAAGCCCGGTTGAACGCACTTCGGCTCGAGTAGATTGTGATGGTGCGCGCCCGCATCTCAGGCGATGTGATCCCCGAGCGCATGCCGTTATCCACAAAAGAGCGAAACAAAACCGCACCAAGGCCCACCACGGGCAACTCAACCCACGCCAGCCCACCGGTTTCGTGCAAATCAAGCTTCTCCACCCATGCATTGATATTAGGCTGTTGTTCTCGCTTATAGGCGATGAACACAATGGTTGGTATTCCGGGAAGATCAGCCGGGATGCTCAGGCTGCGCCCATTCAAATCATCTGCGGTCAACGTTGGAAAAACCAGCTCCGCCTGCGCCATCGGCGTCAGCAAGATGAGCATCAGTGTAGCTAAAATTCGAACCATGGGGTCACCTCGTTTGAGCAGCTTTTGTAAAGGTTGTTCGCCGCCATCACCACATTGGATCACTTGCAACTTGCCAAAGGGTTTGGCACATCTACCACAAATCACGAAAAGGCGTCCGATGTACATCACCACCCTGCTCTGCAAACCCGGTCAGCAAGCGATTACGCCTGCGGTTACTCAATCCCTGATTGGCGCATGGGGCGGGCGCGCATTGACGTGGTTGGCTGCCATGGAAACGGTTGAGTTTGAAATTCTCACTCTGCCTGAAAATCTGTGGCAGGTCTGGGGAGACATGCAAGAATTGGGCATCGACCTAATCGTGCAACCGGTTGCTGGGCGGCGCAAGAAAATGCTGTTGGCAGATATGGACAGCACAATGATCGAGCAAGAGTGCATCGACGAGCTCGCCGCCGAAGCGGGCGTCGGCCCCAGAGTGGCGCAGATTACCGCGCGCGCTATGAACGGCGAGTTGGATTTCGAGCAAGCCTTGCGCGAACGGGTTAGCCTACTCAAAGGCCTGAACACTAAAATCATTCAGCAAGTCTATCATAATCGGATCACCTTCATGCCCGGCGGTGCGGTCCTTTTGGCCACAATGCAAGCCCAGGGCGGCTATGCAGCTTTGGTCAGTGGCGGATTTACAGACTTCACCCACCCCGTGGCACAACACCTTGGCTTTAATACCCACCGCGCCAACAGCCTGTTGCAGGCCGATGGAGCGTTGACTGGCGAGGTTGGCCTGCCGATTCTAGGGCGTGAGGCGAAAGTCACCGCTTTGCAGGAAATTTCGGCGACCCAAGGGCTCAACCCCGAGGATGTTTTGGCAGTGGGCGATGGCGCCAATGATCTTGGAATGTTGCAACTGGCCGGAACGGGCGTGGCACTGCATGCCAAACCGATTGTGCAAGATCAAGTCTCTGTGCGGGTCAACCACGGGGATCTGACTGCACTTTTATACCTGCAAGGCTACACGCAAACACAGTTTGTGACACCAGCAAACGTCAGCACTACACCTTAATTCAAGTCAACAGAAATACGTCCGGTTTGCAGACCATCCCAATTATGGATCAGACCGAGACGTTTCAAAGACGCGGGATGTGCCGCATCCAAGACACCGAGACGGATCAGCAACGCTGCAATCACCGCTTCACTGGCGCGCGTGCCCCCATCTTCAATCTTCACTGATATGCCAAGTTTGAGACCAGGGATAATCGCGATGAACACTGCCTCAGCTCCGGTTTTCAGCGCCACCCCCGGCGCTGCACGCATCAACTCGGTACAGGCTCGGGTTTCTCCAGCCACCAATTCAGGATGCGCCATCATTGCGTCACGCAAACGTGCAGCAGCTGACCCCATCATGTCAAACTCCTCCCCAGCACAGCGCGCCATCGCGCGGGCCAACCCCGCCATGGTGCACGCCCAATTGGGCGCAGAGCAGCCATCGATGCCATAGCCCGGGCTGGTCTCACCGGTTATGTCTTCAAAAGCTGTCCGCACGGCCTGTTGTACTGGATGATCCACCAAGTGATAATCTAGCCCCGCCCCCAGATGTTTGCTCAGGGTCAAAAATCCACAATGTTTGCCAGAACAATTGTTGTGATACCGACAGGCGGTTTGATCGGTTTTCACCAAATCATTACTGGCCGCTATGTCGCGGGGCCATTGCGTGCCACAGCGAAAATCATCATCGGTTTTGCCCAAGTCTTTTAGCCAACTCAGCACCAAATTTGAATGAATTTTCGCCCCTTGATGTGAGGCGCAGGATAGAGCCAATTGGCGGGACGTAAGCCCAAAGGCATCCGCCGCCCCAGAGGTGACCAACGGCAAGGCTTGCAGAATTTTGCACGATGAGCGAGGCAAGATCACATGTTCCGGATTGCCCCAAGCGTCGACAATCTCGCCCTCAAACGTACTGACAACAGCATGCCCCCGATGAGAGCTTTCCAAAAAATCGCCCCGCCAAATCTGAGCCAAAGGAACTGAGTGCAACATTTCTGACTCCTACAAACATTATTTTGCCACCTATTGCTTATGGGGGGTTTCCCCATAGGGCTCTGGTGCGTTAGGTTTACTAGTAATAAAGGTTGAACGACGCGGCCAGACAAAACCACACCGTGCTGATTGCGACCTGCGCAAATTATAAAGGCATATCTGATGTTCAAGACAGTCATTTCTTTCACGGCCTGTATTCTGGCGCTTTTGTGCTCCAGTGCTATGGCACAAGAAACTTCAAACCGAGTGTCAGCTCAAACTGATTGGTCGGTTTTTGTTGAAAGCAATCCAACAGAGTGTTGGGCGGTCACTGCGCCCAAAGAGACTGTGAACACCAAAGGCGGCAATGTGGTGTCTGTGCGCCGCAGCAAAATCCTATTGTTTGTATTTTACCGCCCCGCCGACAATGTAAAAGGTCAAGTGGCTTTCACCGGTGGCTATCCATTTGCCAAGGGCCGGAGCATTTCCATGGATCTCGACGGTGTGAGCTATAAATTGTCCGTTGACGGCGAATGGGCATGGCCGCCCAGCTCTGCCGATGATGCAAAAATTATTGCCGCTATGAAGCGCGGTGCTAAAGCCGTGGTCACAGCGCAATCCGAGAGGGGCACCGTGACCAAAGACACCTTCAGCTTGCAAGGCTTTACCGCTGCGGTGCAAGATGCTGAAAAGCGCTGTGCCGGCTAACAAAGCCTGAACGATTGGCAAATACCCTAGGCCCTGCTAAAGCGGGGCCTTATTTATTTGGATCCCAGCTATGACCGACGCCTCTGCACCTATCACCCAAGATCTCGTGACCATTCCGCGTAAGCTTCCGGAGGGACCGCTCAATTTGGTGGGTTTGACACGCGAAGCCCTGCGCGAGGCTTTGATCGCGGCGGGCACACCTGAAAAACAAGCAAAGATGCGGACCGGTCAGCTTTGGCAGTGGATCTACCAAAAGGGCGTGCGTATTTTTGATGAGATGACAAATCTGTCAAAAGAATACCGCGTTTTATTGGCGGATAACTTTGTGGTGGCGATCCCTGAGGTTGTGTCAAAGCAAGTCTCTGTCGATGGCACGCGGAAATATCTTGTGCGAATCGCAGGCGGCCATGAAGTTGAAACTGTTTATATCCCTGAGACGGATCGTGGCACCCTATGTATAAGCAGCCAAGTGGGCTGCACCCTGACCTGTTCTTTCTGCCACACAGGCACGCAAAAACTGGTGCGTAATCTCACTGTTGGGGAAATCATCGGCCAAGTTATGTTGGCACGCGATGATTTGGGCGAATGGCCCGAACCCGGCCGTAATCCTGTGAAAACGGCACGATTGCTGTCCAATATCGTACTGATGGGCATGGGCGAACCGCTCTACAATTTCGAAAATGTCCGTGATGCAATGAAGATAGCCATGGATCCAGAAGGCATCCAACTGTCCCGCCGCAGGATTACTCTGTCGACCTCTGGTGTTGTGCCAGAAATTGCCCGCACCGCAACCGAGATAGGCTGCCTTTTGGCGGTGTCCTTTCATGGCACCACTGATGAGGTGCGCGATAAGCTCGTGCCAATCAACAAGCGCTGGAATTTGGAAGCTTTACTCGATGCCCTGCGCGACTATCCTAAGGTGAGCAATTCCGAACGAATTACCTTTGAATATGTGATGCTCAAAGGTGTGAATGACACCGATGAAGACGCCCATCGTTTGGTTGAGCTGATCAAGGGAATTCCCGCCAAGGTCAACCTGATCCCCTTCAACCCATGGCCTGGAGCACCGTATGAGCGCTCGTCGAACAATCGCATCAATGCATTTGCGGAAATTGTCTATCAAGCAGGTTATGCCAGCCCAGTAAGAAAACCGCGTGGCGAGGATATTTTTGCCGCCTGTGGCCAGCTCAAATCCGCCACCGAACGGTCCCGCAAAAGCCGCAAAGAAATCGTGGTTGAAGCCGGCATTGGCTAAACGGATTTTTGGCAGCTCTTGTCTGAATGGTCCTGAAGGCTTACCCATTAAATGCAAGTAGGCGTCAGGAGACAGATCATGGTTAATCCACAACAAATCAGCACCGCATGGGATCAAATTCGACCGCATGTGCTGCGGACCCCTGTGGTGCAAACTGATGTGTTTGGCGTGCCGCTGTCGTTTAAACTTGAACATATGCAGCACACAGGAAGTTTTAAGGCGCGTGGTGCTATGAATTCGCTGCTCTCGATGGATCTGCCCCACGCAGGTTTGGTGGCAGCCAGTGGCGGCAATCATGGCGCGGCGGTGGCTTGGGCAGCAGCGCGCTTGGGCCATAAGGCACGGATCTATGTGCCAGAAATTGCAGGGCCCGCCAAAATCAACTTGATCAAAAGCCTCGGCGCCGATCTCGTGGTGGTTTCGGGCGCCTACTCCAACGCTCTAGAGCAGGCTTTGCAGTATGAGACCGAGACAGGTGCCGCGCAAATTCATGCCTTTGATGCCCCCGCAACTGTGGCGGGCCAAGGCTCGGTTATGGCGGAATGGGAAGATCAGGACCTGCCGGCGGATACTGTATTGATTGCCGTAGGTGGTGGCGGGTTGATCGGTGGTGCGATGGCTTGGCTTGAGGGCCGGTGCAAAATTGTGGGTGTTGAACCCTTCAATGCGCCAACCCTGACACAGGCTCTAAAAAACGGCCCTGAGACCACGGTTGAAGTCTCCGGCATTGCCGCCAATGCATTGGGTGCCAAACAAGTAGGCCGCATATGCTATAATTTGGCGCAGATCACAGGCACAGTTTGCGTGAATGTGGAAGATGACGCGATTGCCAAAGCTCAACTCATGCTCTGGGAGAATTTGCGCCAACTGGTAGAACCAGCAGGGGCCACCGCGCTCGCTGCGCTGCTTTCGGGCGCCTATGTGCCCCAAAAAGGCGAGCGTGTAGCGGTCTTACTATGTGGCGCAAACCCAGCAGATCAGCCCTTGTAACGCTCAAATTTTGACCACATGCGGATCCGTCGCACTTTCAAATCACAATAGGGCGTAGACCTAGCGCGCGCGTTTCAGTATGACGCTTTAAATTCAAACCAATCGGAGGCCTTCATGTCAAACGCACAGCTAGAAAAAGCCATTGAGGCAGCGTGGGATGTACGCAACGCCATCACCCCTGCCACAACCGGCGAAACCCGTAACGCAATTGAAGACACGCTGAACGCACTCGACAGCGGCAAATTGCGTGTTGCGGAAAAGCAGGAAAATGGCGATTGGCATGTGAACCAATGGGCGAAGAAGGCTGTTTTACTCGGCTTCCGCCTGAAAGACATGGAATTGCAAGGCGGCAGCGCCCAAGGTGGCAGCTGGTGGGATAAAATTGATAGCAAATGGAAAGGCTGGGGCGCTGACGAATGGGGCACAGCCGGTTTTCGTGCTGTTCCCAATTGTGTGGTTCGCAAATCGGCCTATATCGCTCCCGGCGTTGTTTTGATGCCCTCCTTTGTAAACCTCGGCGCCTATGTTGACAGCGGCACCATGGTGGACACTTGGGCCACAGTGGGCAGCTGCGCACAGATTGGCAAAGATGTTCATCTGTCCGGCGGTGTCGGCATCGGGGGTGTTCTTGAACCCATGCAAGCCGGTCCAACAATCATCGAAGATAATTGCTTCATCGGCGCGCGCTCCGAAGTGGTTGAAGGCTGCATCGTTCGCGAAGGTGCGGTTTTAGGCATGGGCGTCTTTATTGGCCAATCCACCAAAATTGTTGATCGGGAAACCGGCGAAGTCATGTATGGCGAAGTGCCACCCTATTCCGTGGTTGTGGCTGGCTCCATGCCGTCCAAAAACAACGTGAACCTCTATTGTGCGGTCATCGTGAAACGTGTTGATGCGAAAACCCGCTCTAAAACAGCCATTAATGAGCTTCTGCGAGACTAAACACTAATTTCAAGTGACATGACCCGGTGCAGGTTCTGCATCGGGTTTTTTCTTGGGCAAACCTCCAAATTCCATCACTTTGCGTGAAACCCCTTTCCCAAGGGGCACCGAAAAGGGTAAGTACATGCAAACAACAAAGCAGCGTGGCCATGACCGAAAAAATTAAACGAACCCACTATGTCTATACCTTGCTTGTCGAGGTGGGACGAAAAGAAGGCGACGGATTGCCCAAAGAAGCCACCGGTGGGGCATTGATGATCTATGCCAGCGGCGTAGATGAGCCTGAAGCTGTCCGCGAAACCGTGGCCATATTGAAGCAGGCCGATCTCGCGCCTTTGGATGTCACAGGCTATGGCACTTTGGATGAACGCTTGGCCGAGGGCCACGACATTACCCAAGAAGAGCAGGAGCTGATGCAGCGCGCCTTGGATGAAAACAGCGTTGTGGTCGCCCAAATGACTCCATTCTTTGAAAACTCCCCCAAAGGCGCGCACTGATGGTTGATCCGGCCCAACTCACCGCCGATTTGATTCGCTGCGCCAGTGTCACCCCAGTTGAAGGTGGGGCCTTGGTCCTGCTTGAAGAACGGCTATCGAGCTATGGTTTCACCTGCACGCGAGTGGATCGCGGCGAAGTCTCCAATCTTTTTGCACGCTGGGGCACAGGAAAGACCTTTGGCTTTAATGGGCATACCGATGTGGTACCTTTGGGTGATTTGGCAGCTTGGACTGTTGATCCATTTGGCGCTGAAATTCGTGATGGCTTCATGTATGGGCGCGGCGCGACAGATATGAAATCTGGCGTTGCGGCATTTGCGGCGGCGGCAATGGATTTTGTCTCTGAAACCCCTCCTGGTGGCTCAATCGTTTTGGCAATCACTGGCGATGAAGAGGGCCCAGCCAAAAATGGCACCGTGGCCTTGCTTGACTGGATGGAGGCCCATGGTGAGACCATGGATTTCTGTCTGGTCGGCGAGCCAACCTGTCCCGATGATATGGGGCAAATGATGAAGATTGGCCGTCGAGGCTCAATGAATGCATTTTTCACCATTACCGGTCAGCAGGGTCATTCCGCTTATCCGCACCGCGCCAACAATCCGCTTCCAGCCATGGCGCGTTTGGTTGATCAGCTGAGTTGCGCCGAATTGGACCAAGGTACCGAGCATTTTGATGCCTCCAGCCTCGCCGTTGTCACCATCGATACGGGCAATCCCGCAACCAATGTTATCCCGGCCCAAACCAGTGCGACTGTAAACCTTCGGTTCAATGACGCCCATTCTGGCGCCAGCCTCACAACATGGCTTCAGGGCCAAGCTGACGAAATTTCCGCTGAGTTTGGTGTCGGGGTTGTATTAGACGTCAGCATTTCCGGAGAAAGCTTCTTCACACCTCCGGGCGCCCTGTCTGAACTTGTGGCCCGCGCTGTACAGGTTGAAACCAACCGCACACCAGAAATGTCCACCAGTGGTGGCACATCTGATGCCCGCTTTGTGCAGCATCATTGCCCCGTCGTCGAATTTGGGTTGGTCGGTAAAACCATGCACCAAGTGGACGAACGCGTCGAAATCGCCCAGATACATCAATTGAAATCAATCTACACTCGGATTTTAAGTGATTATTTCACCTAAATACCGCCGACGTTTGGTGATCATGGTCAAAGAACCACGTCCGGGCAAGGTAAAAACACGGCTGGGGCGGTGCATCGGGTTGACTGCCTCTGCTTGGTGGTTTCGACATCAAACTCGCCAGCTATTGCGCCGTTTACAAGATCCCAGATGGGAGTTGATCCTCGCAGTTTCCCCTGATCATGAAGGACTACAGAGTCGTGTTTGGCCGCAAGGCATCGCCCGCATCCCCCAAGGCCAAGGTGATCTTGGTACCCGAATGAAGGCGGTGTTTGACGGCCTACCACGCGGGCCTTTATGCATCATAGGCGCAGATATTCCGGGGGTGACGTCCCGTGAGATATGGCAAGCGTTTCGCAGTATAGGCGACCACGACGCCACCTTCGGCCCCGCGCCTGACGGTGGCTATTGGCTCATCGGATTAAAGCGCAACTCACCCACTCCACCACAGCTATTTCACGGCGTGCGCTGGTCCACAGAAACGGCCCTGCAAGATACAATAGCTAGCATTCCGGACCTAAAGATTACCACAGTGGCTGAGCTTCATGATGTGGACGAGGCGGCTGATCTTTAGGCTCAACTGGCCGCAACCTTATGGCCTCACGCCTGCGTTTGGCGCGCCATTTGCACCGCCAAAATTCCAAACATGATCACAACAACTCCAATAATATCCCAGATGCGTAGGCTCTCGCCCAGAAAAAGTGCAGCAATTACGACCCCAAAAAATGGATTCAAAAAGTGAAATGTCGCGGCCTTAACCGCCCCAATGCGCTGCACCAACCAAAACCAAATAAACGTGGCAACAAGTCCGGGCATTAGGACCGTATATGAAAAAGCAAGGATCAACTTAGGCGACCAAAGCACGACTTTATGCTCCAAAAGCAGCCCCGGCACAGCCAATAACACCGAACCAACCAACATTTGCAGACCGATAATCATCAAAAGATTGCCACCCGAGGAGGCCCCCCGCACCATCAATGTCGCCACCGTAAGAGAAGCCACTGCGATGAAGCACAAAACTATGCCAAAAAGATCCGCCCCGTTCTGCATACGAGCGCCCATAATTAAGGCAACTCCCACGGCGCCGGCCAAAAGTCCCAAAATTCCGACCCAAGACAGACGTTCTGAAAAGAAAACCCAGCCAGCGAATCCCACAGCAAGTGGCATTGTGGAGGCAATTATCGAGGCCAAGGAGGCTTCAATAGACTGCATTGCAACAAAATTTAGCCCCAAGTAAAGCGCATTTTGACAGATGCCGAAAACAATCGTGGCCTTCCATTGCCCCGGCGTTAGCCACCAAGTTTGACCCAGCATACGCGCAATCGCTATACCAATCAGGCCAGAAATTAGAAAGCGTAGAGACAACGACAAAATAGGCGGCGCGTCCGCTACGATGATCCGAGCCGAGGTGAAAGCAGAGGACCAAATAAGTGCAAATGCCAAGCCGGCCAATATAGCGCGCAAATCCATCGTGTAGCACTTCCCCACAAATCGATTGCACTAAGCTTTGAGCAATATCACTAAAGGGCGTAAGGCTTGTCAAACGCCTACAACCTGTAGTCTTACAGCTAAACGCCGCCAAGCACCTAAATTTAAATAAAAAAATCCGCTCCAACGCAATTGGAACGGATTTAAAGTTAAAGCACTAAGTTAAACTTAGCCGTTCACACTATCTTTAAGAGCTTTTGCAATTGTCATTTTTACAACTTTGTCAGCGCCTTTTTTGAAGCTTTCGCCGGTGGCAGGGTTACGCACCATGCGCTCTGGACGCTCACGGCAATATATTTTGCCAACGCCGGGCAAAGTTACCGCGCCACCGCCAGAAACTTCACTTGTAATCAAATCACAAATTGCATCCAAAGAGGCTACTGCTGATTTTTTGTCGGTGTCCATTTTCTCTGCCAAGGCAGCAACCAACTGTGTTTTCGTCATAGGTTTCGACATTCATTTTCTCCTAACAAGCCCAACACATTGGGCACCAATTTGTATATTTAACTGCATATTGTAGCAAGACACAACAAATTGTGTCGTTAAATCTGAAAAAAATTAAATACTTTTGAAAAATTACAGGAAAGCCGTCTCTTCAAAGCTTCTCAGCTTGCGAGAATGAATCCGTTCCAGTGGCATTTCACGCAAGAGTTCCATCGCGCGAATACCGATCCTAAGATGGCGCGCAACTTGGGTTTTGTAAAAGTCAGTTTCCATTCCTGGCAATTTCAACTCTCCATGCAAGGGTTTATCGCTCACGCACAGCAAGGTGCCGTAGGGAACCCGGAAACGATAACCGTTGGCCGCAATTGTGGCGCTCTCCATGTCTAAAGCGATGGCGCGTGATTGGCTTAACCGACGCACGGGGCCTGATTGATCACGCAGCTCCCAATTTCGATTGTCGATTGTGGCCACGGTTCCGGTGCGCATTATTTGCTTGAGATCATATCCACGCAATTCCGTCACCTCCGCCACAGCCTGCTCCAAGCTGGTTTGAATTTCTGCCAAAGCCGGGATTGGAACCCAGACCGGCAGGTCATCATCCAAAACGTGATCTTCGCGCAGATAGGCATGGGCCAAAACAAAATCCCCAAGGCTCTGCGAATTACGCAGCCCAGCGCAATGCCCCACCATCAACCAAGCATGCGGGCGCAGAACAGCTATATGATCAGTGGCAGTTTTCGCGTTGGACGGACCCACACCGATATTCACCAAAGTGATCCCGCTGCCATCAGCCCGCGTCAAATGGTAGGTTGGCATTTGTGGCGTTTTTTCGGACCGCTGCAAATTGCCGTCACTGCGAGTGATCTGATGATTGCCGGTACCCACAAAAGCCAAATATCCACTGGCGGGATCTGCCAATTTCTGGCGCGCAAAGGCCTCAAACTCTTCCACATAAAATTGGTAGTTCGTGAAGAGCACGTGATTTTGGAAATAGGCGGGATCGGTTGCAGTATAATGTGCCAACCTTGCCAGAGAATAATCCACACGCTGTGCAGTGAACAGCGCCAGCGGTTGACTACCATCCGCTTTCGGCTCTGTACTGCCATTGACAATATCATCATTGGTGGTCGACAGATCAGGCACATCGAACACATCACGCAACGTAAACCCAGAGGCGTCTGGTGGCACAATTAAACTGGGATCATTGGCCACGGCGAAATGCACCGGGATGGGCGTGTCAGAATAGGCCACTTGCACAGTCACATTGTGATTTTCCATCAGCAAGCTCAGCTGTTGCTCCAGATAGTGGCTAAATAAGGCCGGGCGTGTGACAGTGGTGGCATAGGTGCCCGGGCCCGAGACATGGCCGAAGGACAGGCGGCTGTCGACAAAGGCATAGCTTTTGGTAGTGATCCTCACCTCCGGATAATAGGCGCGGTAGCGAGTGCTGGAGCCGCCAGTCTCTAAGACGGATACGAATTTTGCACATAGAAAATCAGCAGCAGCTTGATAGAGCTCAGTTAAATGCGCCACCGCATCCGGTGCATTTTCGAAATTCTGCGCTGCAATATCATCAGGTAGTGTGAAAATATGATCCGTTTTGTCCATGAACACTATGAGCCTTTCAATACGGGAGTGATTTCAAACCGCGTCACATTCACCAATCCGAGGTCACTGATCCGCAACTCGGGGATCACTACAAGGGCCAGTAAGGAATGCTGCATATAAGCATTATTCAAACTGCATCCGCAATCTACCATCGCCTGCACCATTTCATCGGCCTTTGCAGCCACTGTGGCGGCAGGTGCATCTGACATCAATCCAGCGATGGGCAGCTCGATCAAAGCCCGTTCAGCCCCGTCCTTCCAAACCGTCACTCCACCACCAACTTCAGCCAAACGATTTGCCGCATGTGCCATGTTCTCAGGGCAGGTCCCCACGACGATCATGTGATGACTGTCATGGGCCACGGTTGAGGCCACAGCCATTTGCCCTTGATACCCAAAGCCAGAGACAAAAGCATTTGTCACAGATCCGCGGGCCTGATGCCTCTCCACCAGCGCAATCTTACAAATATCACCCTGCCCCACAACACAGCCTTCGCGCACGGGCAATGTTGCCTCCAGAGCCTTAGTCGGGGCTTGATTTTCAATCCCCCCAATCACCCACACGTCTGCAGATCGCGCCCCATGAGGGGCGGCGATGGCAAACTCAGAGGCCGTTTTATCCGCCCCCATGCGCACGGTTTGGCGGGCTGCGTCAGGCCAAGCCACATGCGGGCACTCTGTGGTAAGATCTCCGCTCAAAGCCACAGTTTTGCCACGCGCTATCACCCGCTCAATCGGCAGGGTTGTGAGGTCACTGGTGAAGATGACATCCGCGCGGCGCCCGGGCGCTATGCTGCCCAGCTCGCGCTCTAAACCAAAATGGCTTGCAGTGTTGATCGTAGCCATTTGCAGAGCCACCATCGGATCACAGCCGCAGGCAATCGCGTGACGCACCACCCGGTTCATATGGCCATCATTGACCAAAGTGCCCGAATGACAATCATCAGTGCATAGAATAAAATTCCGAGAATCCAGCCCTCGCTCAGTGATCGCGGTGATCTGGGTTTCAACATCATACCACGCACTTCCGAGCCGGAGCATCGAACGCATGCCTTGCCGCACCCGCATCACCGCATCTGCTTCACAGGTGCCCTCATGATCATCCGCAGGACCGCCCGCGGCATAGGCGTGGAAGGCGGGGCCAAGATCGGGGCTGGCATAATGCCCACCAATGGTTTTGCCCGCCCGCGCCGTAGCCACCATTTCCGCCAACATTTGCGGATCGCCATTGATCACCCCAGGGAAATTCATCATCTCACCCAGCCCAATAATGCCCGGCCAAGCCATGGCTTCGACCACATCCTCGGCGCTGATCTCGAAGCCCGTGGTCTCTAAACCGGGCGCAGATGGGGCGCAGCTTGGCATTTGTGTGAACATATTCACAGGCTGCATCAACCCCTCGTCATGCATAAGCCTCACCCCCTCCAAGCCCATCACATTGGCAATTTCATGTGGATCCGTGAACATCGTGGTGGTACCATGGGGGATGACTGCACGGGCAAACTCCGCAGGGGTGAGCATGCCGCTTTCGACATGCATGTGCCCGTCGCAGAGGCCAGGGATCACAAATCCATCTGTGCGCAAAATCTCAGTGTCAGGCCCAATACAATGGCTGGCATCCGGGCCTACATAGGCAAAGCGCCCGTCGAGGATAGCAATATCCCAGCGCAAAATTTCGCGGGTATGAACATTGGCGAGCTTGCCATCTAAAATAACAGTATCAGCTGCGTTGCGGCCTGCTGCGACCGCGACCAATTGCGCAGCACTCTCAGGCCAAGTTTTAAATGTGTTTTCCATAGCCCAAGCTTTCCGATCTGGACGATCTGCGCAAGCCCCATTACACTTTTTCTCACCTCAGTCTGCAACACACAAAGGGCACATCATGAATATTGTTATTTTCCACAATCCAAATTGCGGCACCTCGCGCAATGTGGTGCAAATTGTCAAAGATGCAGGCTATACCCCTAATGTTATTGCATATTTAACTTCAGGTTGGAGCATACCTCAATTACAAACCCTCTTTTCCACCGCTGGCATCACCTCGCACAAGGCGCTGAGAATATCCAAAACCCCCGCCAAAGAGATGGGCCTGACCTCGCCCAATGTGACAGAGCAACAGCTTTTGGAGGCCATGGTCGCCCATCCTATCTTGGTCAATCGCCCCTTTGTTGCCTGCAAAGGCCAGGTGCGCCTGTGTCGTCCGTCCGGTGAGGTTTTATCACTGCTCAAACAATGGCCCCCCGCGCCTTATGCCAAAGAAGATGGCAGCCTGCTGATCGATGCCAATGGCCTACTAATAAAAGGGGCCTAGTTCGAGCGATGTTGCGAATAGACTAGTTTCATCAACAAAATTCACATTTTATACCCCAAAATGTAAAGAGGACCGCCCAATGACAACATCAGTTTTGCGCCCAAATATGGACAATTGGCAGGAGCGTGTCGATTTGGCAGCGGCGTTTCGTTGGACTGTGCGACTAAACATGCATGAGGCTGTGGCCAATCACTTCAGCTTTGCGATCAATGATGAGGGTACCAAGTTTTTGATGAACCCCAATCAGATGCATTTTTCGCGCATCAAAGCTTCTGACTTAATTGTGGTTGATGCCAATGATCCGAGCAGTATGGAGGGTCCCGACGCACCAGATCCGACCGCTTGGGGACTGCACGGCGGATTGCACCGATATTGCAAACATGCCCACTGTGCGATGCATGTGCATTCGCCCTATGCCACGGCGCTGGCGTCACTGGCGGACAGCAATCTGCCAGCTGTAGATCAAAACGCCTGCATGTTTTTCAACCGCTATGTGATAGACAATAATTATGGCGGCCTTGCCTTTGAGGAGGAAGGCGCTCGCTGTGCCAGTCTGTTTCATGATCCAAAGAAAAAAGTGATGATCATGGGCAACCACGGCATTTTAATCATTGGTGATACGGTGGCCGAAACCTTTAACCGGATGTTTTACTTCGAACGCGCCTGCCAGACCTACCTTTTGGCGCTGCAAACTGGACAGCCTTTGCGCATTCTTGATGACGCCATTGCCGAGAAAACAGCAAAAGAGCTGGAAGCTTACCCCGAGCAAGATGCCCGACATTTGGCCGAACTTAAGGCCATCTTAGATGAAGAAGGCAGCAGCTACGCCGCTTAGGCTCACATAGGACCAAGTGCTATGACTAAAGACCATCAATCACACGAGTGGAACTACCATCCAGACCTTCCAATTAAAGACCCTTCGGTATTCAAATAGCCACCAAACCCACCATTTCCGGCACATTGGATTCGCAAAAACTGGTTAATGCTGTCTGAGCGCGTGATGATGGTCCTGCTTGCTTTCGCGCTTTGGTACACGCTCTACCCATCTCTTGAGACCGCGCAAACATGGGGGTTTGCTTGGATGTTATACACTTGGGCTGTGAATATGGGTTTGGTATTTTTAGTGGCAGGCGGCTTGCATTAGTTTTTTGTACATGAAAAAAGGCTAGGGCCTGCGCCTGCGCTTCAGCCATCGGCCTTTAATGCGTCAAAATCATAAGTTTAACTTCAATGATCAAGTCAAAGACAATATGTTTTGGACCCTGAGCAGCGGTTTGGCACAGCTGACTGGCTTTCAAGTGGTGACCATGTGGTTGATGGCTCCTATTCAGAACTCTGGACTGGCAGTTGGCATACCCAGTTTCGTTGCAAAATTTGTCTCGATGCTATCGGCTTGCAAGCCGGTATTTCCACCAGTGACATATGGGCCAGCGGCATGCCAAAAGGCGAAACACGCGGTGAAAATGCCATTCTTGCCCATACAGACATTGGGCAGCAGTTCCTGATAGAGACCGTACGCTTGGACTATCTAAAGACCGCGCCACTTACATTGGACGCAGTATCAGACTCGCAACCTCATCACGTGGCCCTGCGCCAAAGCTTTGCCACCCACATCGCGGCCACGATTGAGGCTGGCCGCGGGGCTCTCGCGTATGAAGTGCTTGCCGCCGAAGCTCTCACCGCGCAGATGTCAGACAATATAATCGCCACCACTCGCCAAGGCACGCTGTCGCGCTTGACCACCAGGCAAAGCGATGAATCCGTCGAGTTTGACGGCTTCGACTAGCCAAGTCCCCGCCGCAAAGCCTGCGGCGTCGTGCAAAATTCAGCACGAAAGGCCCGGGTCATGGCGCTGGCATTTTGATATCCGCAACGCACCGCAATTTCCGCAACAGACAATTGCGTATCTACGACCAAGCTGCGGGCCAATGCAAGCCGCATCCGGCGATAAATCACCTGAGGGTTAGCCCCCATCTTTTCACGCACTTGCATTTCAAGATGCCGCTGGCTACGCCCCAACCGCATCGCAATATCACAAATCAGCAAAGGCTCCTCAAGATTCGACCGCATCAACTGCACAGCCCGCGCCACAATACCAACCTGCGGATCCAGCCTCTCCGAATAAGCACCCGTAAACAGGTTTTCCACCCTTAGCCGCAATCCTTGTCCATGGCTTTGAGCAATCAACTGCAAGGCCAGAGCAAATGCAGTAGACGCCCCGCCACATGTGACACGATCCCTATCAAATACCACGGCATCTTGCTGGACATACACGTCGGAAAATCGTTCGGAAAATCGATCGATCTCATCCCAATGAATTGTTCCCTTATAGCCGTCCAACAAGCCCGCTTCTGCCAGCAACCAACTTCCAGTGTCCAAACCAGCCAAGGTTGTGAATCGCCGTGACGCAGCCCGCAAAGCCCGACTTGTGGCCACCGTCGCATGAGTTAAAAACCCATAAGAGGGCATGACCATCAACACATCCCCACCAACATCCGACAACCGCGCATCAGCACCCAGCCGAAGGCCTGAGGACGAAACGGACTCCGCCCCATCCAACGTCACGATTTTCCATAGATAATGCGGTTTCTCAGACAGATCATTCACCGCCCGCAATGGCTCCAAAATATTAGCCAAACAATGGTTGGAATAATTGCAGAACACCAAGATCGATATCTGACAAGTTGGGTGATGATTTTGCGAATATGGCATGATTTATAATAATACGGCATGATACAGCTTAGCAACCTCATTAGCTTGAGATCAATCACCCAGCAAAGGATCTTACAATGCAATATGGCCTCACCGAAGAGCAAGAAATGATTGCAAGCACGGTCCGATCCTTTGTCGAAAAAGAGATTTATCCCCATGAAGCCCTGGTTGAGCGCACCGGTGAAGTGCCTGCGGAAATTGCCCAAGAGATCAAAAAAAAGACATTGGACTTAGGCTTCTACGCCTGCAACTTCCCCGAAAGCGTGGGATGTGCCGGGTTAAACCATATGGAATTTGCCCTCGTGGAGCGCGAACTTGGTCGTGGCTCTATGGCATTGAATCATTTCTTTGGCCGGCCTCAAAATATATTGATGGCCTGCAAAGGTGAGCAGATTGAACGCTACCTGATGCCCGCCGTGCGCGGCGAACGCATGGATGCATTGGCAATGACCGAACCAGGCGCTGGCTCAGACATTCGCGGAATGAAATGCGCAGCCGTGCTGGATGGCGGCGATTGGGTGGTCAACGGTAGCAAACATTTCATCAGCGGCGCCGATCATGCAGATTTCATAATCGTCTTCATTGCCACCGGTGAAGAGCAAACTCCAAAAGGGCCAAAAAAACGTATTACCGCCTTTCTAGTAGACCGCGGAACACCAGGCTTCACCATCCGAGACGGCTATAAATCCGTGAGCCACCGAGGCTATAAAAACATGATCCTCGAGTTTGACGATTGCCGCCTACCACAGGCTCAAGTTCTGGGTGAAGTCGATGGGGGCTTTGAGGTGATGAACACTTGGCTCTATGCAACGCGGATCACTGTCGCCACCATGAGCGTCGGCCGCGCCCGGCGGGTATTTGACTACGCCCTAAACTACGCCGCAGAACGTGAGCAATTTGGTCAAAAAATAGGTAAGTTTCAGGGCGTAAGTTTTCAGCTCGCAGATATGATCACCGAAATTGACGCCGCAGACCTGCTGACACTCGCCGCTGCAAACCGTTTGGATCTGACTTTACCCGCCAACCGTGAAATCGCAAGTGCGAAACTCTATGCCAGCGAGATGCTGTCTCGGGTCACGGACGCTGCTATCCAGATTCACGGTGGCATGGGCCTCATGGACGACTACCCGCTCGAACGTTTTTGGCGGGACGCCCGGGTTGAGCGTATCTGGGACGGCACGTCAGAAATTCAACGCCATATCATCAGCCGAGATTTGCTGCGCGCGCTCGGAGCTTAATCAGCCATGGCTTGGGTAATAGATTTAACGCCTCCGGCGGGAGTATTTAGAGCCAAAAGAATTTGGGATTCAGCCCCCCTAGGTTGCAACAGCGCCAATCAGGGAGCATTCTCCTGGCACGGCCATCGGTGCTCCCGCCTGAACCGCGACACGACACTTGCACACATTGGCAAATGCGAGGTTAATTCTTCTTGCTCTAAATACTTTCGCCGAAGGCGACATTTGGGATGCCTACACCAAATAGGCGCAGCGGCGCGACAGCGCCTCCATATAGTGGTGTAGCACATGCGAAATCTCTCAAGATTGTTAAATCCCAAGTCAATTGCTGTGATCGGTGGCGGTGCTTGGTGCACTTCCATCATAGCAGCAGCGCATCAAATTGGGTTTCAGGGCATTTTGCGGCCCGTCCACCCTTCGGGAAAAACCATAGCGGGTATTCCGTCCTTGCCCTCACTTGACCAATTCCCAGGTCCCGTAGACGCAGCCTTTATCGGCGTCAATCGCCATGCAACGCTGGATATCGTCGCACAGCTGCGCGGCCTAGGAGCGGGCGGTGCGACTTGTTTTGCGTCCGGTTTTTCTGAAGCCACGGCAGAAGATGCAGCGGGACATGACCTGCAAACGCAGCTCATCGTAGCGGCCGGTGACATGCCGATCTTGGGGCCTAATTGTTATGGGTTTCTTAACGCTCTCGATGGCTGTGGCATTTGGCCAGATCAACACGGTTGCCGCAAAGTTGAAAACGGCGCAGCCATTTTAACTCAAAGTTCCAACATCGCGATCAATCTCACAATGCAAGCCCGAGGCCTGCCCATCGCCTATGTCATCACCTGTGGTAATCAAGCACAAACTTCACAAACTGATGTTGGCCTGCATCTGCTAGATGATCCACGCGTCACATCCATTGGCCTTCACATTGAAGGATTTGGCAACCTGCGTGGTTGGGAGGCACTGTCGCTCAAGGCCCAAGCTAAGAACATCCCCCTGATTGCCATAAAATCTGGAAAATCACAGCAGGCTCAGGCCGCCGCAGTGTCTCATACCGCGTCATTGGCGGGTGGCGACGCCGGGGCGCAGGCCTTTCTCGACCGCCTCGGCATTCGGCGCGCCGGCAGCTTACCTGTGTTTCTGGAAGCGCTAAAGCTGGCCCACCAATTTGGACATCTGGCCAGCAACCGGATCGCCTCAATCTCCTGCTCGGGTGGTGAGGCTGCGCTGGCTGCGGATACTGCCCATTCTACCGGCCTTGTCTTCCCAACCCTCACTGCACAACAGCATGCAAGGTTAGGCGATGCATTGGGCCCTATGGTCGCCTTGGCCAACCCGTTGGATTATCATACCTACATTTGGCGAGATGCACCGGCCATGACCAAGTCTTGGGCCGCAATGGCAGATCCTGAAATTGCCTTAACTCTGTTGATCAGTGACTATCCCCGGGAAGACATCTGCGACCCAAGTGATTGGGCCTGCGTAACCGATGCCGCCATTGCAGCCGCAAGGCTCACAAAACGCCCCTACGCGGTTGTGGCCAGCTTGGCGGAATTAATGCCCGAGCATATCGCCAAACGGCTAATGGAGAATGGGGTTGCTGCGATAAACGGATTGGACCATGGCATTTATGCCTTGGATCTCTTGACCCGCCCACTGCCTCAAGGCCATGCGCCCGTACTTTTGCCCGGAGCCGAACGCAGCGCCACGCTGATCGATGAGCACACAGCAAAACAAGAGCTTGCCCGACATGGGCTGCAGATTCCACAGAGTGCCAAGATTTCAGATTGCACTACAGCAGCGCAGGCCGCCCAAGATATTGGCTTTCCAGTGGCCGTAAAAATTCTTGGCTTGGCCCATAAAACTGATGCCGACGGCTTGGCACTTGGGCTCAAATCGGGTGGTGAGGTAGAGGCGGCCTTGCGCGCACTGGCCCCCGGGACCCTATTGGTTGAGAAAATGATTTCTGGTGCCGTAGTAGAGTTGTTGGTCGGTGTCATCCGCGATCCGGCGCATGGTTTTGTGCTGACACTCGCCGCCGGCGGTACTATGACTGAGCTTCTGGACGACCATACAAGCCTGCTGATTCCTGCCGCGCGCGTACATGTCGTAGCGGCCCTTGACCGTTTGAAAGTAGCCCCCCTTCTGCATGGCTATCGCGGCAAGCCCCCTGCAAATTTTGAGGCGCTTTTAAATGCAATTGACGCCGTGCAATCCTATGTGCTTGCCAATGCGCGCACAGTGGAGGAAGTTGAAATTAACCCACTGATGTGTACAGCACAAGCGGCCATCGCCGCAGATGCTCTGATAAGGAAAACTCAATGAGCCCGATTAAAACCCATGCGGAAGGTGGTATCCTTCAGGTGACGCTGGACCGGCCAAAGGCCAATGCCATTGACCTTGAAACAAGCAAGATCATGGGTGAAACCTTTGCCACCTTTCGTGATGATCCCAACCTAAGGGTGGCGATCATCACCGGGGCGGGTGACAAATTCTTTTGCCCCGGCTGGGATCTAAAAGCGGCTGCGGGTGGTGATGCAATAGATGGTGATTACGGCGTTGGCGGCTTTGGTGGCTTGCAAGAGCTGCGCGATCTCAACAAACCGGTGATTGCAGCGATAAATGGGATTTGCTGCGGCGGTGGGCTCGAATGGGCACTTTCCGCGGATATCATTCTGGCGGCTGAACATGCCAGCTTTGCCCTGCCCGAAATCAGATCCGGCACCGTGGCCGATGCAGCATCGGTCAAAGTCCCCAAACGCATTCCCTATCACATCGCAATGGAGCTGCTGTTGACGGGCCGCTGGTTCGATGTCGAGGAGGCAAAAACATGGGGTCTGGTCAATCATTCCTACCCGGCGGTGGATCTAATGGCGCGGGCCTGGGACATGGCTCGGCTGTTGGCCAGCGGCCCACCATTGGTCTATGCCGCAATTAAAGAAATCGTGCGTGATGCTGAGAACAGCAAGTTTCAAGATAGCATGAACCGGATTACCCAAAGACAATTGGCCTCAGTCGATATTTTATATGCCTCTCAGGACCAACTCGAGGGGGCGAAAGCATTTGCCGAGAAGCGCGATCCTGTGTGGAAGGGGAAATAGGAGGATGCCCCAAAGGGCCACTGTCCCTTTCAAAGATTGTCGTGGTGTCTTGAGACATCATTCAATGCGGAGTTGCTTGCAGCTTTGGCCCCGAGCCTTCATGGTTCAGACTAGTCGTTAGCAAGAACACTTAGGATTGGAAAATATCGATGTCAGGCGCAGAGCAAAAAGAAGCCGAGAAGTTTTACAAGTCGCTTCGCCTGAAGGGCAGCAAGTACCAGTTCACCAATTCCCTTGGCGTCAAAATAAAGTGCTTTGGCCATGCCGTCAACGAGGGGCATGCTGAACTCCACGAGAATGACATCATAGTTGGGCTTGTTAAGATGGTCGGACCAACCCCCAGCTTTGAAGACCTTGTGGCAGGTCTTGATTTAGCGATGTTCGACAAAGTGGACACTGTTTACGGCTTTGCAGAGCCCTTTGAAGATGTATGGCAAGATAGCATCGGCGCCCAGACATAGCTCCAAAATTCACACTTTGGACGAACCAGCGTCGCTTTTACCAAGTTAGGGCAAGCTCTGGCGTGCAGATGATGAAAAGTTGCAGTTTGGGATGTGTTTTAACTGAAACAACTAGACAGCTATGCCCCTACAGCGTTACCCGATTCAGATCAAAAGATAAATCAGGAGATAAACGATGGCTACCTACCGCTGCACAGTATGTAACATGGGTGTTGATGCAAGTTGTACTGACTGCAAAGAGGCACTTGTGAATGACAATTTAACCTTAGATGACGGTAAAATCGTACAGATATCCAAATGTCCTAAATGTGAGGGGAAAATTAAGTCTCCTATGTGCTGCGGAGCAGACATGACCTGCGCTGCTTAAGCATGGATATCAAAGACTTCACTGACCAGCTAAAGTTAGATGGCTATGCTATCGTTGAGCGTGAAGTCACGCCCAACAGTTCACTGAATGAGCATGATCACGATTGGGCTGTTATTGCGATGGTAACAGCCGGTGACTTTTACGTTCATACATCCAATCTAGAAAAAACATACGCAGTTGGTGAAGTGTTTTCCTTGCAGCCCAATGAGGTCCACTCTGAAGGCGCAGGCGCTCTTGGGGCAACGTTGCTCATAGCGCGAAGGTGAAGCACCATAGCACATTACAGTCATGCGCTGGGTGGGAATTTATTAGATAATCTCGTCTTCGTCAAACAATGAGGCTTCTTCTAACTGGGTGGCTAAATCATCCACCGCAGCTTCAGCGACATCGCCTGATTTTACAGCCGTCTAGTAGACTAAAGGCACCTCTAGTGATTCCAATCCCTGTGTTTCGCAAGGACCATTAATTTTATAAAACTTTTCCTATTTACCCCAGGGGCAGAGTGTTTCAACCTGTTGGCGGCCAAGTTTATTCAATGTTTTTATATTATCTATATAAACCTTCTCAGTGTCCACAACGTGAGCGAGGGATTTAGTAATCTGAGCTTGTCGTAGAAGGTGAATGGTTGGGTAGGGTGAGCGATTAGTAAAGTGGCTGAGATCATCAACAGCCACACCCTCAAATTGATATTGCGGATGAAATGATGCTAATTGCACATGCTCTGTAAGTTCTGCCTGCTCCAGTAACTGCTGAAACCAATCGAGTAAGTCGAGGTAATCGTCGAACACTTCTAGGCCTTGGGTAAACATGAGTAAGCTAGTCGCAATATCATTTTCGTCAGCCCCAAGCAGGCGCTGTAATTCACTCACATAGAACTGCTTTAATTGTGCATCCGTGGTAGCATCACAAATAGCATAATACACTTGGTCTTGGGCTATGACGCTATAGGAAAACGGGCATAAATTTAATCCTATTACCATTTGTTCAAGCCATCGACGGGTGATTTTTACGATGTTTTGATGAGTTGTTGATAGTGTCTTAGGATCAAACTTATTAATACGACGGGTCCTTTCTTTTTTTATAATCAATGAGCTTCCTGTGCCCGTATCTCTAGTTATTCTCAAAAGCCATATCCATCGACTCGGCACAGTTACAGGCATACGTTGTGTCATACCATTCCCCGCCATTGGCAAGCCTGTTTATATGATGAAGGTTCCTTAATGCAGTGTTTTGTGTCGTTTTGGGCAGCTACAAGATATACCTTCCAGTTCAGGCACTCTCAAATCTGAGAACCTCTCTTTCCAACAATCTTTACCTCAAGCTGATCAGCTTTAAGTCCACGTGATGCTTTCGTTATTGTTGAGACGCAGGGTTAAGGGGCGGGGGCCTGAGCCATATCGACCATTTTGGCGTGTCAATTTGATCCTATCAGCGGCCAAGAGTTCCTAATCGGCAGGACTGACGGGAATTCACCCATGTGTGGATCGACGCTGCCCCAAGACACGGCAAGCAAGACGATCAGTTAAATGGCCCTGGCCTGATTGCATCAATTTACAACATTCCTTGGCCATAAAGACCCTTAACCTGAGTTGGTTTCGTAACAAAGTCTTCCGGCTTGTGCAGTCTGGTTCCCATATCAAATTCTCTATTTACCAACAATCGAGCTGGACCAATATACAGAGAGGGAGGGTCAAAGCATCATAAACTGAGTTTTTATGCTCCCAATCTAGCACTGTCATGTAACACCATATTAATTTTACTATTTGTGCACGAAGGGGTAGGGTCAACTGACGGTTTGGATAGCTACGTCAACCAACTTTAACGAAGGCTCCCCATGGCCATTAAAACTAAGCTGCACCCCGCAATCAACATAGAGAAGGTTACGATTTTGCGCGTTTAGTTGCGCAATCACCTGAACTTGAGGCATTTACGATCAGCAACCCTATCGGTCAGACGACTATTGATTTTCAAGACGTGGAGGCGGTCCGAATGCTTAATCGGGCGCTGCTAAAAAATTACTATAGCATAAATTTTTGGGATATCCCAACCAATTATCTATGCCCTCCGATTCCTGGTCGTGTAGATTACATCCACTATCTGGCGGACCTACTTGCCTGCAGTAACGATCAAAAAATCCCTTGTGGGCGTAATATCAAAGCCCTAGACATAGGCACCGGCGCCAGCTTGGTGTACCCCCTTATTGGCCAGAGTGAATACGGCTGGCACTTCACTGGCGTCGATATAGATCCAGCCGCTCTTAAATCGGCACAACAGATTTGCCAATTCAACAAGCTGAAAATCAACCTTAGACAACAAAATATTCGGGAGAATATCTTTAGAGGAGTGATCGAACCCCACGATACTTTTCACATCACCCTTTGCAACCCACCGTTCCATGCGTCCATGGAAAAAGCTAACAAAGGCACCCAACGTAAGTGGTTTAAACTTGGCAAAGAGCAATCAAGCAAACTCAATTTTGGCGGCCAAAACGCTGAGCTTTGGTGCCCCGGTGGCGAGATTAAGTTTATCGCAAGCATGGTTGAACAGAGTATAGAGTTCGCTGACCAGTGCCTTTGGTTTAGCTCGTTGGTGTCGAAAAAAAATAACCTCCAACCACTCTACAGAATTTTACAAAAAGCTAAAGTCGCCGATTTTAAAGTAGTTAAAATGGCACAGGGACAGAAAACAAGTCGGTTTATTGCTTGGACTTACATTAAGAAAAGTCAGCGATCGTTGTTTGTTAATGGAGCCAAAAAATAGAACAGATGGCATTCCAGCTTACTTGATCCAAACAACTATCACTCTTTAACAACCCAGGCACGTTTTGGAGAGGCTAATCACACAGTGGCGACATCGACCCGTGCGGGGGCCTCGGGCTCAATTTTTAGCTCAAGCTGTGCCTTTTTACTCCACAAATTACACTTTGCGAAAAAAATAGTGGGAAGATGTAGGGGCACTTCATCGCGCCTGCTTGTCAGGCATTCCGTCTAAATTGCATCAGTTCAAGCCAAAATAGCCTCCTGTTATTATCTATGTTAGATTGTACGGTTGTAGGCAACCTGAACGGTAATTTGAAACAACGCTTCAAGCTTACGATCACGCATCAGTTAGGCTAGTCCCGCTTGGGTCATACCATTTTCACTGGTCACTGATGTGCGCAACTCTTCCAATGTGACTCCCGATTTTCGTGCCGTCTCGACCATGCCTGCAATCGTATCCAACACCAAAGTACGGGCAGTCTCGTCGTCAAACCCAATAGACTTGGCTGACAGCACATAGCTGCGTATGACTTCAAATATATAGCTGGGACCGCTGCCGCTGATAGCTGTCAGACGATCGATCTCATCCTCGCTGGAAAGCAGAATACACGTGTCCGTCTCAGCAATTAATTTGGTTACCTCTGTTTTCTGCTGCTCTGTGCATTTAGCGTTCGCGTAAAGCCCAGACACACCGAGTCCAACCACTGCAGCCAAATTTGGCATAACCCGCACAATTGCCTTTTCCCCCACAATTCCAGAAATTTGATCAATGCTGCAACCGGCCGCGATAGAGACAAAGCATCCCTGCAGCTTCAGAGAAAAAGCATATTCAGGCAGTACCTCCGCAATTTTTTGTGGCTTGAACGCAATCAGCATCATATCAAATTCCGCGAGCCTCAGTTGTGTCGCTTTTGTGACATGCTTCATACCCGCTGGCAGGCCGGTAGCCGTGAGACTCGCGACGGTAAATCTATAGGCTATGTTATAGAGCCATTGGCGCAGCAGAGCTCCACCCATCTTTCCGCAGCCGATCAAAAGTATGTTCATTTTAGTCTCTAATTGTCTCGTTTCCCACCAAGCAGAAAAAACATGGGGTCGCACCGCAAGGATGTCCTGTCGTCTAGATATTTGGTTTCGCCGCCCGGGGACACGGCATAGGTCAATTTATGGCGTGAAGCGTCAGCACTATTGTAATCACGCATAGACTGCGTGTTATACACCAGCGAATCGTTTGATGGTGCAGAACTACAGGTCGGTGGCCTGTTTAGGCAAATTTCTAATGTATTATTTAACAAAATCAATTTAATACCGGAGAGCCTCGTGTCAAAGAAAAGAAGAATTGTGGTCAAGATCGGATCTAGCCTTCTTGCAAACAGTGATAGGCTTACGCTTCGGTACGCTTTTATGAACGGATTAATGAGCGATCTTGCGCTACTGCAAAAAGACGGTCACGACATCATTTTGACATCGTCAGGATCTGTTGCATTAGGCTTAAATATGGTGGGCAAACGACCTGAAGACGCAGGAGTTTTGGACAAGCAAGCGGCGGCGGCTTGTGGCCAGCCTCTGTTGATGAATGCTTATCGTCAGGTTGCATCCGAACATGGGTTAGAAGTCGCTCAGATGCTAGTGACAGTCGAAGACATGGAAGATCGCCGGCGCTTTTTGAACATTAAGAACACTATGATACGGTTATTCGAAAACGACATTTTGCCCATCGTCAATGAAAACGATTCCGTCGCCACACGTGACTTGCGGGTCGGGGATAACGACCGTCTTTCCGCCAAAGTCGCTCAAATGGTTCAGGCTGATTTATTGATCATTCTTACCAGCGTCGAAGGGTTGTTTGACCGCGATCCATCCGACCCAGAGGCCGTGTTCATTCCAGAACTCGAAGACGTTAGCGAGCATCTTGAATCCACCACCGGCATCAGTGCATTGGGCACCGGCGGAATGCTGACAAAGATGCAGGCTGCGAACATGGCCCAGAATGCTGGCTGCGAGACAATCATCGCAGAAGGCATCATCGAGCGCCCATTATCATCTGTTTTGAAAAACGAAAGACGATATACCCGATGCTTGGTCACAGGGGTAACAGCATCGCCTCTGAAGGTTTGGCTGAGCAACAGGCTCCAAGTCTCCGGCACTCTCGCAGTGTCAAATGAAGTTGCTGAAGCTGTGGCAATGGGCAACTGTGGTATCAACATTTGTGACGTGATTTCGATTCAGGGAGATTTCACCAAAGGTGATGTGCTGCATGTTTATAACAATGATGGCGATGAAATTGCTCGAGGCCTAACTAACTTTTCATCCGAAGAAACGATGCTACTGGCCCGGAACCTAGACATGCCCGTAGAAGAGGTTATCGGCTATAAGACAAAAAGCAGTGTGATTGGCGCCGAAAACATTCTGGTTCTCGAGGAAAAGCATCTATCTCTTGATGCCCCAGAGGAGGATCAAAAGCTTGTCATCCCATTGTAGAGTCATGTGAAATATAACTTTTTAACGTGGGTGGGGCCATTTTAACCTAGTGCGATGATCAATCGTTCCCGATTTTGTTTCCATAAAAGCCGTAAAATCATCTGATTTGGACTGCGGTCCCAAGAGCGATCCCCATGGGTAAGGGCGAACCAACGCTTTGGCCGGTTAGCGTCAAGTTAAACCGTGACTCTTTTGTATCAAAATAAGGTCAATTATTGCGTGCATAGCGCTGGATTCTGCTTGCAGTTTAATATGTGTTCTTATTGGTGGTGGTTGCACCTGTCTCAATGAGTTGGATTTAGGTTTTTCTGAAATTATCGCTCGCGTTCGGGCCATATGGATCGAATGAAGGCAATGATATCCCAGATTTCTTCATCTGGAATAATACCATCGAAAGGGAGCATTCCACTATTGAAGTCCGCAATGCCCATCGCCGCCAATACGCCTGCCCCTCCCAATTTTGTATAATTAAACAACAGAGCGTTATCGTGATGCCAGGTATGCCCTTTTGCATCATGTGGTGGAGCTGGTAGCACACTAATTGCATTGTGCGATTGCCAGTTTGGTTGACGTTCCAGTTTTATTCCATGGCAGGATGCACAGTTGTTTGTGTAGAGAATTTGCCCCAAAGATAAGTCACGATCTTCAAGCTCGTGATTAGCAGATGCAATAGTTGCAAAGCATAGAAAAATTAGTAGTAGCCACTTGCGGCTTCATTTTACGCACCTATCTCGTCGTTATCCGTAACAATGCCCGCGGCTTCTTCAGAATTGGCTTTTGCATATTACCAGCCTTCCATAAATTCACGTACAATATAGATCATTTTATTAACAAACACTGGGTCTTTCAGGTTGGGTTAAATAACTGTTGTCACGTTAATTCTGGCCATCAGAAAGTTTACTGAGATGGTTCATCCTTACATTGTCTGCACTCTCAAAAAATATATCTTATTCACGAACTGCCAGAAATCAATCTTGACCCCGCCTGCAACGTCGCAACAGCACTGTCTAGAACTGGCAATCCCAACTGTTTACTTAGATTTTTGGCCACACCAGCACCTCGTAAATTCGTACACATAATCATGATCACATCCGGAGAGTCTTTAGCCACGTTCCAAACCATATCTTCAATTGTATTAGGTGAAATTGATGCAAAATCATTACTTAGTGTACCACCAAGGTTTTGTCCTGTAGGTCGTGGAAAGCCCAACTCTTCATATTTATCAAGAATGCGATTGTGGACGTCATCTGTATATGGTGTCACCATAGCAATTCGTCTGGCACCCATACTAGCCACAATGCGGTTCATTTCAAGAACACAAGTTGTGGTAGAAATACCAGTTTCCTCCTCGACAAGTCTGCAATACTCTTCATCGCGTTCAATCCCAAGCCAACTGGAAGAAGTTCCACCCCATACAATAGCATCGACCTGAGCATCACCGAGTTTTTTTGCAGCACTAAGCTGCTCTACCATCTCAAATTGTGCCAGTGACCCCCCGTCGAGCTCGATCTTAACTACACCCAAGCGCGAAAAATGCACAGTATTGTCCGATTTCCAAAAACTCCGCACAACTAAAGGCTCAATCACAACATTTGAGGATGGGATTACAATCCCTATGCGTTTTCCTGCAGCCATGTTTATATTATAGAACGGCGCGAAGCTATACCACCGTCCACAGTAACGATCGTTCCCGTGACGTATGCGGCACGATGAGACGCCAAAAATACTATTATATCAGATACCTCCTGCTTGTGAGCCGGACGCCCAAGTGGATAGCCTTTTTGCAAATCCTCAGCGCGACTTTCGTCGCCCAGGTCTTTGATTGCACGTTTCTTGAGCATGTTATAAATGCGGTCCGTATCGACTGGGCCAGGGTTTACTCCAATCACCCGGATATTATCGTCGAGGCTGAACGCACCAAGTGCGCGTGTGAATCCCATGAGGCTGGCATTACCCGACGCGCCCGCGATGTATTTCGGATCCAGGACTTCACCTCCATTACCAATGTTGTTTATGATAACGCCACCACCGGCGTTTTTCATTTTAGTATAGAACTCGCGGCACATATCAATATAGCCATAGACTTTCAGATCCCAGCCATTCCGCCAATTTTCTTGATCTATGTCCCATAAATCACCGCTGGGGATGGCCCCTGCATTATTTACCAGTATATCAACCTGATGGATTCCAGCGCTAAGCTGCTCAACAGCACCATCAGCAGTCAAATCCAAGGGATGGAGGGTAACGCTAACGCTGCTAATTTTAGCAATACGGTTTTTCAGAGCCTCTAATTTATCCATACTACGGGCCGTCAGGTGTAAGTTAACGCCTTCAGCGGAAAAGGTTTCAGCCAGATGTTCACCAATACCCATTGAAGCACCGGTGATAAGTGCGGTCTTGCCGCTTAGATTAAGGTCCAGTTTAGCCTCCTATTGTAGATCAAGTACTGTACGGCCTTCTGTCCTACCTTCAATCAGGCTAGTAAGCGCGTAATTAATTTCTTCAAAAGGCATCGTGTTGATCATACCCTTCACGCTCCCCCTTGCAGCAAGCGCCAAAAGTTCGTTCATTTCTTGGCGGTTGGAAGCCGAACTGCCTACAACTTTAAGCCCGCGTTCGACCACCTCATATGTATAAAAGGCGAGTTTATCAGCTGGCACAGCTGTTAGAACAATCGTTGCGCGGGGGTTGCAAGCAGCTAACATCAAAGGCCAGGTTGCCCCCACTGGCGCAAAATTCACACAGCCCTGCGCGCCCCCAAATGCTTGGATTACAGCACCAGCGTTTTCGTCCGCCACCACCACTTCATCAGCGCCCAATGCCTTAGCTGTGGCGAGCTTCCCCTCACTGACATCTACTGCGATCACTCGAACCCCAGAAAGCTTGGCAATTTGAATTGCATACTGCCCCAACCCCCCTAGACCAAAAATTGCTAGTGTTTCTCCAGCTTTAACACCTGTCTTCTTGTGAGACGCGTAAGCTGCAGCTCCGGCACACATCAGCGGCGCAGCTTCAACTGAGCTAATACCTTCAGGAATCCGATTAGCCCACTCTTTACGCATGCACACATATTCCGCAAAACAACCGTTGACAGAAAAACCAGTGGCATCAAAATCAGGACAGTAATTTTCACCACCAGTCAGACAGTCACGGCAATGACCACAAGCGCCGAATACATAGCCAATTCCCACACGATCCCCAACTTTAAGTATCCCACCTTCAGAGCCAAGCTCCACAACATGGCCCACGCCTTCATGCCCCATAATCAAGGGTAATGGATTAGGGGATGCATGCTCGCCCCTCAAGATATGTACATCAGTAAAACAAACACCGCTTGCTTCCATCTTGACAAGAACTTCATCCTCTTTTGGAATAGGTCGTGGGACATCGGAAATTTCTAAAGGCTTACCGTACTCTGTAAGTAAAGCGGCTTTCATGGTGAATGGAGTGGTCAAGGCGTTCCTCCCTTTGCTTGGTACACCAAAGCCGAAAAATATATTACAAGTCAAGAAAATTGGAGGGTATATGTCTTATTAATGGATCAAATCTTGTTCTTCCTAGATCAGGTCGACCAAAATTTAGCTTGCATTTTGTAAGATTATTCTTCTTGGTATACCAAAATACTCTTGGAGCCTGTAATGACATCACTGATCCATGAATTTCTAAAACCTGGCACAAATAAAGGCCTGTTCTATGGTGGTAGGTTTCAAAAACCTCACACTAGCGCTGTGATCGAAGTGTTAAATCCTGCTACAGCGGAAACCTTCACCACAGTGCCCAACGCAACGGCCGGTGACGTTCAAGCTGCCGTCACTGCGGCCCGATCAGCATTTGGTGGTTGGTCAGAACTGGATCCACTGGACCGGTCGAGACATCTTCATGCATTTGCAAATGTTCTTCGCTCCAATATGTCATCCCTGGCCCTACTCGAAACGACGATCACTGGTCGGTCTATACGAGAAATGAATGCCCAAATGGCACGAATTCCCGAGTGGCTAGAATACTTTGCAAGCATAGCAATCGGGTTAGAGGGAGAATCTAATGTAGTCAAAGGGGGCTATGTTACGGTTACCCACTATGAGCCACTTGGTCCCGTCGCTTTGTTGACGCCTTGGAACCATCCAATTTTAATTTTAGTAAAAAAGTTGGCGGCTGCGCTGGCGGCCGGCAATACATGCGTGATCAAACCTTCTGAACTAGCCCCTGTTTCGCCGCTTGTACTCGCAGCACTGGCAACTGAAGCAGGATTGCCTGACGGCGTCGTCAATGTGATAACTGGCGGTCCGGCAACCGGGGCAGCGCTATGTGCTGCCGATGACATCCACTATATTGACCTTACAGGCGGTACCTCTACGGGACGCAAAGTAGCCAGCCTCGCAGGAGAACGGCTGATACGTACAACAATGGAACTAGGTGGCAAAACGCCTGTCATCGTATGCGAGGATGCCAATATTGAAGCCGCAGTCGCGGGCACATTGTTCGCTGCATTTGTTGCTTCTGGACAAACCTGTGTATCGGGCGCCCGTTTCCTTGTGCACGATAAAATTTATGACAGTTTTGTCGAGGGTATCACCGAACGGGCGGAACAGATAACAATTGGCGACCCAATGGACCAAACCACTCAAATGGGTCCACTAATTTCTCAGGAATCTAAGGATAGGTGCTTACGTATGATAGCACAGGCCAAAGTCGATGGCACCAAAATGATTGCAGGAGCTGGCCCATTAAATCTTCACAATGATTTTGACAATGGCTTTTACATTCGCCCAACCGTGTTTAAAGATGTTGAAACACACCATGAATTATTTTTAGAAGAGGTTTTTGGACCAGTCATTTCAGTTACTCGGTTTTATAGCGACCATGAGGCTGTAGAAATGGCCAATACGGGAACTTTTGGGCTGGGCGTTTCAATCTGGTCGCGTGATATTGCGCGAGCACATCGCCTGTCACTTAAAGTACGTGGTGGTGTGGTTTGGCTAAATGATCATCACCGAAATGACCCGCGCTCTGTCTGGGGCGGCGTACGGGATAGCGGTTTTGGTAAAGAGAACGGATGGGACGCTTTACGTGCATATTTGACCAAAAAGTCAGTTATTGTACGCACCGCAGCCGGCCATGATGATTGGTTCAAAGGCGTAGGCAGATACGGGTGACTATATGAGAACACCTCTGGCTACTGCCCGGAAAGCAGATGCTATAGTGGCCGTCTTAGAAACGCAGATCGTGAATGGTGTGCGCGGACCGGGAACTCGGTTAGATGAGCGGGCACTGGCAGAAGAATTTGGTGTCTCACGCACCCCAATACGAGAAGCTTTTCGCCAACTAGCATCGATCGGCCTTGTTGAAGACCTAGGAAGGCGGGGAGTTCTTGTTTCCAAACACTGCGCCTCAGATCTATTGGACGCCTTTTTGGTTGTGGCTGAATTAGAGGGGATTGCCGCTCGCCTTGCCGCACAACGGATTTCAGATGAACTGTTGCAAAGCGCGCAAGAAGCCAATGAACTGTGCCAGAAAGCTGTTTCTATAATGGATATTAGTGGATTTAATTCAGCCAATATGACCTTTCACAACTCGATCATCAAGGGTGCTAAAAACCGTTTATTACATGATCAATTGGCGACCGCACGTCCAGTAACATTTCCTTTTCGCCATCATATCTCAAGGTTGCCCGGTTATATGGAGAAGTCATTAGAGGAGCACTCCAATGTATTGTCCGCACTTTCGAAAGGCGATGCAGATAGAGCTCAAGAACTCATGTTTTCACATGTGGATTTACAAGGGGAGCAAGTCGTTAGTTTGCTGCGATTGCTCGAAAAATCTGAATAAAACCGAACAACGTAATCACGTACAAACTGGACAATTTAATTTTGTATTTTCCAATATTTTGATGAGGTCGCAACCGTGTTTTGAGAAAACATCTCAGTAAAATTGCAGAAGGCTAGAGCTAACCCAACAGCACCATACCAATTTCAATGCACCAAAATTAGTCTTTGTATGACCGTACCAGCATCGTCCCGCAGCCTGCAGGACGATGCAAAACTTAAATAATTTTTACTTAAGCGCCTTGTCAGTAATTGCATGTGTCCATGCACCTTTAGGCATAATAGTAATTACAGGATCTGAGCCACCAGTCATAAGACTTGAAACTGTGCGATCAAAATCTGCTTCTGAC
>MDSY01010425.1_pt1 | contig 58464 bp, 63 predicted proteins | sample 811131 | NCBI WGS metagenome assembly MDSY01 (sample SAMN05326643, study PRJNA326480) | marine metagenome | isolation source: seawater | place: Atlantic Ocean: South West | collected 2010 | reverse complement strand
CTTCACTTTCACACAATTTACCATAATAATGTATTTTATTATCTATCAAGCTTTTTATATTACTAACTTTATTTCTTATGTTACTATTTTTGTGTAATTTAAAGTTTTTTAGATGTAATCCAATAGTTATAACTTTATTTTTACTTATATGAAGCAAGTCTTTTGTTGAAGTTAAAATAAATTTTTCTAAAATATTAAAGTATTTAAATATTTGATCGTCTTTTATAAAATAAATACTTTCCATACTACCAAACATATTATAATCTATTTCATGAAAATCGAAAATATTTTCAAAATTAATTCCTTGTGTTACTAAAGGCAAAGTCATAAATCTATATATAATATTAAATATTATATATAAATCAATTTTTACACTTTATATATTAAAATTTTATGTAATGATCAATGCAATATTCAGAAAAAAGATATAAATATTGAAAAGGAAAAAAAATAAGTTTAAACTGCACAACAATAAATAAAATAGTATAAGTAAATATAAATTTGACAATAAACATTGGATCTTGAATCATATTATTTGTATATTTGTCAACATTTTTAAGCTTATTTAGATTATATTTAAATTTCTGTTGTAAATAATTTATTCATATTATTAATTTCAGGATTAAAGCTGCTTTCCTGGAATATTTTATCAATTAGATTATCGTCACGAAAACGAATACTATATTCTTTATTGATTTGATTTCTTCCTATTCTTCCTAGAGCCTGAATACACTTTTCTTGTGTGATATCACTCAAGTCTTTACTTATATAACCATGACAAAATTGATAATTAGTTCCATATATATAATCAGTTGAACCTATGATTAAATACAATCGTTGTTCCATTGCCAATTGCTTCATAATTTCGGTATAATCCTGATTATGTTGATTTGTAAATACTCCTATACCCATTAATAATAATAATTTCCAATTGTTACTTATATTTAAAAGCATGATTTTTTCAACATCTTTAGGTTCGATACTACTTGTATATTCGTTTGTCACTTTTTCTTTTTTACACCATTTTTTTATATGATCAAACTTATTAGGAACAAAAACATCTGATAAAGAAACCAGTTTTACCAACTTTGTCAAATCATCAATTTCTTTTTTTAACATTTTTTGATCACCAGATAAAGCTTCTTTTTGCATCTTGTGTTCTTTTTCCATATCTTCACCTAATATATCTTCTAATTTATTTTCTTTTTGTTTAATCATTTCTATAATAGAATTATTGTAATCTATTGATTCTACTAATTCATTCAATGTTTTTTCAGGAATTTTGCTTGTTTGTAATATAAATTTTGCTATTTTTTCTACATCATTACCTAAAAATAAAGTTGGACCATCAGTTAAAGTATGAGCATCATTTGTTGCAATATAGCTGGTCGAATCATATTTGCTTTTTCTTTGATTTTTAAAATTATCAAATATTTGTTGCCAGTCTTTTTCCTCAATTTTATCCATAGTATCCAAATAATGAAGTTTTATATTGTTCATGGTTAAATCAGAAATTTCTTGATATTTACTTTTAATAGAGAATTCACCTTCATTAATAAAATTGTTGTTATAAATGTAGTGTAAAAATAAAATTACTTCATTTAAATCGAAGTATCGTAAAAGTGTTTTGTACTTTTTACAGTGTTGCACACAATTTTTAAATTCAGTAAAATCTTTGTATTTAAGATGAGGCATTTCTATTTCATTATTTTTATTTATAATAGAAATAGACTTATTACAATCATGACTAATAATACTGGAAACAACCGGTGATAATTCGTTAGTTTGAAATCTTGCTGAAAAATCTTGTATTGTTTCCTGTAAATCTGATTCTTGTGGTAATGTTGCTGATGATAATACAATATTAGGAATTTTATTTTTTTTCCATATTTCTGAAATATAATTGTGATATGTATGTTCTACATAATCAAGTGTAATAGTTGGTTCATCCCAATATAATATTATCTTATCTTTATCATGAAAAGAACACATATAATACATTGCACATAAATAAGATTTTATATCACAAATCATTATTTCTACATTGGAACCATTAGAGTTGTCTATTTTTTTTTGTCCATTTTTATATTTAATATCTTGTCCTGTTTTTTCGCTTTTTACATAATCACTTGCTGAAAAATAATGTAATCGAATATCAGAAACATCGTGGCATCCAAATGCAAAGGCAACCTTTTTTTTTAAGAAAATTGCTGATCTTGCTAGTGCTAAACCGACATGTCTAGCAGCACACAAAAATATTATTTTGTAACCTTCTGATAAGCCTATAGGACTAATCGTTTTACCTGTACCAGTAGGAGCAATATAAAGTATCAATTTTGGATTAGATTTTTTGCATAGTGTAAATAACTGTTTTTGATGATCATATAATGAAATATCCTTAAACTGTAGCAACATTTCATTTTTTTCTAGTAAATCGGAAGCTTGTAAAAATAGACTATCTATATCTAATTCTACATAATAATCTAGTAATACTGCATCAATAAATTCCTTAACTTTATGATTAACATGTTTAATATGCAAGTTATTTAAATTATATAGTGTGTAATAATATTTATTAAACTTTTTAATATTATCATTATAAAAATACTTCATCATTTTTTCACATACATATAGTAAATAATATTCAAATATTAATTTTTTTTTATCTTCTACAACTTTAGCAAAATTATCTAGTTTTAATTTTTCAACAGAATTTATTCTTTGTATTTTATCAAAGATTTTACTTGTAAATTCAAAATCATAAGTTTTTATTAATTTTTTAACAATTTTATCAAAGTAGGAAGTGTACAAATTTGACATGATACTTTCACTTGGTTCCAATCTTAAAAAACAAATCATAGATTGATTTTTATTTTGTATTAAATTTACATTATGAAATCCTTCTTTTATTAATTTTAAAATTTCATATTCTTTATCATTTACAGGTAATTCTGTAAAATCCCACTCTGTCTTTGTTAATTTACTTTGATTTAGATCCATTGTATGTATTTTTAACCTATTTTTTTTTTATATTAAATATTCAATTTTATAGAAAATTGAAAAAATAAATTAATAATATAAGAAATAAAAAAATGAAAACGCCTATAATTATTAGTATTGATGGTAATATAGGATCCGGTAAATCTACATTATTTACTTACTTAAAAGAATACTATAAAAATGACACATCCATAGGATTTTTAGAAGAACCAGTAGACCAATGGAATTCTATAAAAGACGAAAACGATATTCCTATTTTGAAAAATTTATACGGTAATCCTAGCAAATATGCGTTTCGTTTTCAAATGATGGCTTATATATCTAGATTGAGCTTGTTAAGAAAGAAAATAAAAACCAATAAATTTAATATTATTATAACAGAAAGATCTGTAAATACAGACAAAAATGTATTTGCTAAAATGTTATACGATGATAAAATGATAGAACATGACGAGTATTCAATTTACAATATGTGGTTTAACGAATTTTTAGAAAATATTAAAATAGCAGGTATCATATATGTTTGTGCAACACCTAATACATGTTTTCATAGAATAAAAAAACGAAATAGATATGGAGAAGAAAATGTACCTATTGAATACCTAGAAAAATGTCATAATTATCACGAATCATGGATAACAAACGAAGTATGTGAAACCTTTACTTTAAATTGTGAAACAAATAATGAAGATCACAAAAATTTTTATGATAATTCAATAAGCCAAATAAACGAATGGATAAATGATAGTTTAATTTTAAAAAATATAGATCCTTTTACATTATACTTTGACGGAGCATGTCGAAAAAATCCATCATCTTTACTGGGTATAGGATTTCTATTTAAAAACTTGAAAGAAGAGATAATTTTTGAACATTGTGAAGCAATTAATATTGAAAACGGAACTAACAATATATCAGAATATATGGCTATGATAAAAGCTTTAAAATATGCATATTATGAAAAAAATATTAGAAATTTAATAGTAAAAGGTGATTCTTTACTCGTTATATCACAAATGAATAATAACTATAAAGTTAAAAATGAAGAACTAATTAAGTTACATAAAGAAGCAACTGAATTAGCAAACAAGTTTGATTTTATTAAATTTATTCATATTAAAAGAGAGGAAAATACAGAAGCTGATCTTTTATCAAATCAAGCTTATAAAAGAGAGTAATATAAATTAACCACATTGAATAAAATACCCAATTTGATTACCAATATATACCAAAACATTAACAGCAAAAACAATTCCTAATCTTAATTTAAGTGGTTTTTTTTTACTCAACACACTGTAAACACAATCATCTGTAAAATAATACCAAGGAATATATATAAGTAAAAACCATGTATACAACCAAATATAAGTATACATTAACGAATTATTATTAAATAAACAAACGGTTTCTTTATTTTGAATACGACTATATAACATGTCACTTGTTACAATAACATAAGGTAAAATATGATTGACTTTTTCATGTATAAAATGCCATTTTTCAATAATTTCCTTATTGTAAATCATATCTTCATCTTTCATATTAAATAAATATACACATAAATGATATGCAAAAGTAATAATAAAAAGTATATTATGTGTGACAGCACAAAACATAGTTGGATAAAAATAATATAAAAAATTAGCAATATGCCCTGTATCAGTCAATCTTATCAAGTGTTTCCACTTTACTAAATGTGGATATTTATACAAATGATTAAAGTTTAAGTAATAATTTACAGAAAATAACTTTAAACAAATATAAGTAGACAAAATATAATTTCCAGTTTTTAAAAAAAAACAAAAGCAACATAATGGTATCCATATTCCATTTTTCATTGCTATACTTAATTCATAACTAAAATTGGTATTGGTTTTCATTTATTTGTTATAAATAAAATTGTTTATATTATTTTAATTATTTAATTAATCGTTATACGAAATTAGTTATTCGTAATATACAGTTTATTAAATAATTGACTAGGTTTATATTTTAATAAATCCAACTCTTTTTTATTTGTTAAAAATATATCATCTCCGTAAATATCTTGCAACATTAACCATTCAAACATACCACCACAATATAAAAATACATTAGAAAAACCAAATTTTACTAGTTGATCATATTTATTATAAATAGTTTCATCGTTTGCATTTTTACCGTAAATAATAATAGGTTTATTTGTTTTTTTTTGTTGTATCAAATCATTTATTAGCGCTTCCTCTTTTTCCAAAGAAATGGTGTCTTCAATTAAACAACTTTGTAAAGAAGGTGGTAGTGTTGAAATTAAAAGATAATTTTGTTTATTTTTTATAACATATTGAACATCTTCAAAATTAATCTTATTTAGTGACAAATGATTTCCCATTAATTTAAATACTTAATTTTATAAAGGATTAAATATTTAAACTTTTTCTTTATTAATCAAATCTAACAGTAATTTCTACAGTCTCTTTTTTTATACTTTTACTAGCTGAAATAGAAAGCTCTTCACGCTTTTTTCTAGTTTTATTTTTGTTATCACTAATTTTATTTTTAGAAGTACTATTTCTACTATTCATATCTCTTTCAATAGACGAATAATTTTCTTCAATATAATCAATAACTTTATTTTCTAATGCCCATTTAAAAAAATTTAATTGTCCTATAGTTGTTTGTATTTGAGAATTTTCATTGTATGGAATGTAAATTCTTTCCCATCGGCAAAAAGGATCAAATCGTCTCTTAGAATATGCTTTTAATTTCAATTTGTAATCTATATACACTTTAAATCTCTTATTATCAATATTATATATGGTAAAATATTTTTTAGCATAATTTGTAGCAAACCAATCTATAATTCTTAGAGATATTTTTGATTCACCATTTATGATGTTTAACATTTTATTCATATTGTCATCTTGTTTGTAAAATGTTAACAAATTATTTAATAATAAATCATTTTGTGTACTATAATTATTTGACATTTATATACTTTATAAAAGTTCAACTTTAAATACTTTTTTTGCCATAAAAATACTACTCAAATTTTATCTAATTGAAAATTAGAATTTTGAGGAATTAAAAATTCTTGCTGATTCTTTAAATCTTCTAAATAAGAATTATTAGACAAAAACGGATTTAGACTCTTTTGTGAAATTAATTCCCTATCGTTTAATTTATTGTAATTTTTTTCTCTTGATGAAGAATTATTTATAAAACTATTACCTTCTTGTAAAACTAATTCCATAATATCATTTCCAATTATCTTGTGTTTATTTTTTAATAAAGATACTTCTTTTTTTTCTGAATCTATTTTTCTCCATGATGAAAATATATATTCATTGGAAATGTCCATATAAATAAATATTATTATTAAAACTCTTTTTTAACTATTTTTATGGTTTTTCCACTTTTAAATCTCTCACTATTCATATTACCACGCTTAATATTACAATCTAAACAACATAACACTATGTTATCATAGTTATGTCCTAGATCATTATTTATTCTATCCAGTGTCCATTGTTTTCTCTCTAGTACTTTTTTATACAACAAACTACAATTTCCATCACAATAATAACATTTTAATTTTTTTACAACTAACAATTCTATTATTTGATCATAATTGATTAATTTGTCTTTATTCAAAATTTTTTTTTCAACATCTTGCTTTTGGTAACCTTTTTGCTTGTTAGAAATTTCTCTTACTATTAAATCTTGATGTTCTACATTTTCATTTAAATATAATTTATTTATAATTTCAATTTGTTTTTTATAATCAAAAAAAGAATCATCTAAAATCCACTTTTGACAAACACTTCTTTTTGGTTGACTAATTTTATTTAATTTGTCTACATTTCTTTTACCTTTAATTTCTATAGACTTCATTAAAATTTAATATTATAATTATTTATTTATATTATTTTAAATAAAAATAATATAAAATCATCTTAATAAAATAGATTAATGAGTGATGAGTGCCATGAATTAAAAACAATAAAATATAAGTCAATGTTATTAAATAATAATGCTGAAGAAAAAGAAGAAACCGTCGAGAATTTGTCAAATATGGAAAATTTTTTAGAAGAAGAAAAGCAAATGAATAACAATGAACCATGGACAAAGTTGAATAAAACGAAAAAAATATTAAAGTTTAATGAATTTGTTGAAAAATATTCTTCTGACCATTCTATATCTGAAGACGAAAAGAATTCTTTGATTAGGTTTTTAACTGAAAATTTGGAAAGAAAAAAATTAACAAAAACAAAAGAAGTAGTTTATGATAAAGAAAACGGTAAATTATTATCTATTCCGAATCTAATATACAACACAACTACTAAAAAATTTACACTGAAAAGATGTGATAAAAGACAAAGTACACTAAAATCATTGGCCCCAAAGAAAAATAAAAAAAAACCTGATAAAATTGATATAAACAATTCGTAAATTAATATAGTAATAATGAATGTGTTGAATAAAGAATATTTACATAATGTTTATTTTAATGCTGAACAAATAAAAGACTTGGAAATAAGTTTATCTTTACTCTTAGATCAGTATGTAGAAGAAAATCCTTTGTTTTTCAATAAAGAGAACTACATGGATGAATTAGACAACTTTGTTTTAACAAATGTACTACCATTATTTGATATTGAACTCATAGAAGAAATGGAAAATCTACATTATGAAAAAAACATTATATATTTACAAATTAAAGACATTTATCAAAATATAAAAAAATATAATTTTACACAACAATATCCAGTGCGCTCTTTTTCAAAAACATTTATTAGAAAATATCCAAATGTAGATGTTATAAAAGAAAAAATTTCAATCATACGAAACAAATATCAACCAGAACAAAAATCTGATGAGTGGTATATGTTTCGTCATAAAATTATAACAGCCAGTTCTGCTTGGAAAATATTCAAAACTCAATCTTATATTAATCAAATAATTCTTGAAAAGTGCAAACCTTTTCAAATCGAAAAGTATCATTCTTTTAATATTGAATCACCATTACATCATGGACAAAAATATGAACCATTATCTATTATGTTTTACGAAAAAAAGTTTGAAACTACAGTAGAAGATTTTGGTTGTATATTACATGATGATTACAGTTATTTAGGTGCTTCACCAGATGGAATTAATATTGATTATAATTCTGATAGATACGGACGCATGTTAGAAATAAAAAATCCAACTTCTCGTGAAATAACAGGAATTCCAAAAGAAGATTACTGGATTCAAATGCAACTACAAATGGAAACATGTAACTTGAATGAATGCGATTTTCTAGAAACTTCTTTTAAAGAATATGATAATGAAGAAGAATTTTTAGAAGATGGTAGTTTTGAATTTACTAAAACTGGCAAGTTAAAAGGTATTATTATTCATTTTATCAAAGATGAAAAACCACTTTATGAGTATATGCCACTCTACTGTACAAAAAGCGAATATGACAAATGGTTTGAAAATATAATTGATAAAAATAGTCATTTAACTTGGGTGAAAAATATATATTGGAGATTGGAAAAATATAGTTGCGTTCTTGTACTAAGAAATAAATTTTGGTTTTCCCATGCAATTAAAAAAATAGAAGAAGTATGGAAAATTATTGAACAAGAAAAAATAACTGGTTATGAACATAGATTACCTAAAAAAATTACTAGATCTAGATCAAATTCGTTACCTAATATGAATAATGTAAATAAAAAGTGTCTAATAAATATTAGCGATTTACTTTTATAAAAATGATTTACCTAAATAAAAAATGTTTACATTGTAAAATATAAACATTTTTTATTCCATTTCATCTGGACAAGTGATTTTTTCAGATCCGTAATAATTGACACGAATTTCGGATGAAGAAAAAGGTATAGCTGCAGGTGTGTTTGGTATATTAATTTTTTTATTTGTATATATTCCTCCACAAAAGTCTGCAGGTGTACATTTTCCATTATTTGGAGTGGCCCAATATTTAACATTATTAGTGTATTGTTCGTAAGATGAACCAAAAACAGGATAGTAACTATAATTGTCTTGGTAATTATTTTTAGAAAGTCCTGGAACCTTTGCTAGTGGATAATCTTGATACAAAATAGGAACATCAACACTACTAGGAAATAAATGAGGATGTAAACCATGAAATCCTTCCTTATTTTTTAAAAAAGACATTCCTATTATTGCAAACAGTAACGCTAAAATTAAAAAATACATATGATATTTCATTTTCTTATAATAAATAAATATTTTATTTACTTTTATTTATAATTTTAAGAACTATTTAAAATCAAATGTCCCTTTTATATAATGGAGGATGAAATGCGTGTATTAAAAAGAAATGGGCAATATGAAAATATTGCATTTGACAAGATTTTAAATCGTGTAAAAAGCATAGGTAATGAATGTAACATTAAATTAAACTATACTAGTTTTGTTATGAAAGTTATCGATCAAATATATGATAAAATTCCAACAACAAAAATAGACGAACTTACTGCAGAACAATGTGCTTCTTTAAGTATTCAACACCCAGATTATAATACACTGGCTGGTCGTATAATTATTTCTAATCATCATAAAAATACTTCAAATCTTTTTTCTGAATCTATGAAACAGCTATATAATTTTAAAGATGTTAATGGTTATCATTCACCCTTGTTACAAGAAGAATTTTATCAAAATGTGTTAGCCAATAAGGATTTTTTTGACTCATTAATTGATCATAATCGTGATTATTTAATTGATTACTTTGGATTTAAAACATTAGAAAGAGCTTATTTAATGAAAGTAAACAATGTTATAGTAGAAAGACCACAGTATTTATGGCTTCGTGTAGCAATAGGAATACATGGTAAAGATTTAGAAAAGGTAAAAACTACTTATGACTTAATGTCTCAAAAGTATTTTACTCATGCTACACCTACATTATTTAATGCTGGAACACCCAAGCCTCAGTTAAGTTCATGTTATTTATTAGCCTTAGAAGAAGATAGTATATCTGGTATTTATAACACTTTGTCTGACTGTGCTCAAATTTCTAAATGGGCTGGAGGAATAGGTCTTCATATACATAATGTTAGAGCTACAGGTAGTCATATTAAGGGAACAAACGGTACATCAAATGGAATTGTACCTATGTTGCGTGTTTTTAATAATACTGCAAGATATGTAGATCAAGGAGGAGGAAGAAGAAATGGTAGTTTTGCTATTTATTTGGAACCATGGCATCCAGACATTGAACAATTTTTAGAAATGCGTAAAAATCATGGTGACGAAGAATTAAAGGCGCGAGATTTGTTTTATGCATTGTGGATTCCTGATTTGTTTATGGAAAAAGTGAAAACAAACGATGACTGGTATTTAATGTGTCCAGATGAGTGTAAAGGATTATCTGATGTATATGGTGAAGAATTTAATAAACTTTACGAAAGTTTTAAAACAAAAGCTAGAAAAACTGTAAAAGCAAGAGATCTTTGGTATAAAATATTAGATAGTCAAATGGAAACAGGTACACCTTATTTGCTTTACAAAGATGCAGCCAATAAAAAAAGTAATCAGCAAAATCTTGGTACTATTAAATCAAGTAATTTATGCACAGAAATTATAGAATATTCAGATGATAAAGAAACAGCAGTATGTAATTTGGCTAGTATTGGGTTGTCTTCATTTGTAAAAGAAAAAATATTTGATTTTGAAAAATTACACAAAGTTAGTAAAATTGTTACTGAAAATTTAAATAAAGTTATTGATATTAATTTTTATCCAACATCAAAAACAAAATCGAGTAACTTAAAACATAGGCCTATTGGAATAGGAGTACAAGGGCTAGCAGACACTTTTGCTTTAATGGACATTCCTTTTCATAGTGAAGAAGCCAAACAGTTAAACAAAGATATATTTGAAACAATATATCACGCTGCTCTTGAAATGTCAAATGAAATTGCCATAGAAAGACAAAAAATAATATTAGCAGAAAAAATATTTGATAGACATACGAAAGATAGTTCATTAGAAATTTCTAACGAATATGATTTGAAAATAGAAAACGAAGTTTATTGTGGCTCATATAGTAGTTTTTATGGTTCTCCTATTAGCAAAGGAATTTTTCAATTTGATATGTGGAATGTTACTCCATCAAATAGATACGATTGGGCACTTTTAAGAGAATCAATTCAAAAGTATGGTATTCGTAATTCTCTATTATTGGCTCCTATGCCTACTGCAAGTACTAGTCAAATATTAGGAAATAACGAATGTTTTGAACCATTTACAAGTAATATTTATACAAGAAGAACAATAGCAGGTGAATTTATTATTGTAAACAAATATTTGATGAAAGAATTAATTGATTTAGACATGTGGAATGAAGAAGTTAAAAATAATATTATTGCCAATAAAGGAAGCGTTCAATATATACAAGGTCTTCCTGATAAAATGAAAGAAAAATATAAAATCGTTTGGGAAATACCAATGAAACATTTGATCGATATGGCAAGTGATCGTGGTGCTTATATTTGTCAAAGTCAAAGCATGAACTTGTGGGTAGAAGAACCAACTTATAAATCATTAACTTCGATGCACTTTTATTCTTGGAATGCAGGATTAAAAACTGGTATTTATTATTTAAGAAGAAAAGCGAAACATCAACCACAACAATTTACTATTGAGCCAAAAAAAAAGGATTTTTCTCAAGAAAATGATATTTGTGAAATGTGTTCATCCTAACTGGTTGCATTACGAATCATAGTTCTTATTTTTCGGTTAGTCCTTGTTATATCCTTATGTAAATACATTTCAACAAAGCATCGCAAACACAAAAGCACATCAATAATTGCATTATGCGTATTTTTAGGCTGGCTATCAAACAAATGTTTATAAAGTTCAATTAACTTGGGTGATTTTATAAAAGTTTCGCCACAACTGTCTTGTATTCTTATATTGCAAATTTCCTTACCTTCTTTCATTGTGCAGTATGTTTTTTTTAAATTACCTTGAATTTTGTTACGAATACATTCAACCAAGACCATACGTTTATCAAAAGATACATTATGACCAACTAGTAAATCACATTCTTTTACAAAGTTGATAAATTTATACAAAGCTTCTTGAATAGTTAATGTTGACAATTTATTTAATTTTTTTCTATCTATTCCATGAACATCTATACTTCCTTTAGAAATGACTATATTTTCAGGTAAATTAATATAATCATTTTCAATTGTTAAAATTTGATCATTATCGGTTTCAAACAATATATAAGATAATTGTATAATATGTGGCCAACTTTTAGAATCATAAATACTAGCAAACTTTTCACTGGGTAATCCAGTTGTTTCAGTATCAAAAACTAATACTTTCATAATAACTATTTTGTATTTAAATTTTGTTTCATGTTTTAAATCAATTTTATATAAAATTGAAAACAAATATTGTAAAAATTTACTTAAAAAAAATGTTTGAATTTCAAGAAAAAGAATTAATTTTTGCAAAAAATTTTAAAAATATTAATAACAAATTTTCTTATACATCTGAAGATAAAGAGCGAAGTAAAGAAATAAAAGAAAAATACGAAAAAACTTTGGAAATTCTGTCTTTCTCTGAATACATATCAGAAGATTACAAGTTTTTAATAAAAAAAGAGCTTGATCAATTAAAAAAAGATGAGTATTATAATTTGGGCAAAAATTTTAGAGATACAATATTAAAAATTATTTATTCAAGTAGAGATGAATGTGGAAAGTATAACGGAATAAAGTTTCAAGATATTGAAAAAATGATCAACAAACTTAAATACTTCAAGTCTAGTGATTATTTGGTTTATAATTTACTAGTAGAACCACTTGATTTTGTAAATGTTCGTGAATGTATTGTTAAATTTGATAATGCATTTAGCTTTGCAAATAATTGTTTAAAAATAAAATATGAATATCATAAAAGATATTTTATAGAAAAATTTATTATTGGATATATATTTAATAATCAAAGCAAAGGATTTTATTATTATATTGAAAAAGAAGAAAATGAAAGAGGAATAATTTCTGAAGTATTTAATTTTTATAAAAAATACAATATAAAATGGAAAGATTTCAATAATGGCGTAAACCAAAAAGCTTACATTAAGAAAAAAATATTAAATATATCAAAAGAATATGAAAAAGAAAAAGAACACTACAATAAATTTTATACATTAAAAGACTATGAAGATTTTGAAAGAGATTTGACAAATAAAATAAAACTACATTATCATGAAAAAAAAAATTCTGTTAACAATAGTTGTTTTGAAGATTTTATAAAAAAATATCAGGAAAAAAAAAGGACAAATACTTCTTTTACTTTTGAAAAAGAACAAGTGTTTGCTATTAAAAAAGCATTGGAAAACAAACTTTCAATTATTACTGGACCCCCAGGAACAGGTAAAAGTACAATATGTCATGCGATTATTGAATATTTAAATACAAATACAAATAGAAATATTATTTGCCTAGCTGCACCAACAGGAAAAGCTTTACAAAGCCTTATGAATAATTGTCAAAATGTTCATCATAAAAACTTGGCAGGTACATGTCATAAACATGTTTATCATACATTTAAAATGATAAAGTCTAATAAAAATAACTCGACTATTTTTAATTATGAAAAAATGCCCTTTTACAAAATAGATCATATTATTATTGATGAAACAAGTATGATTGATATTTTTATGATGGACACTTTGATAGATTATTGTATAGAATTTAATTGTTCAATTACTTTGGTAGGTGATATTAACCAACTTCCTCCTATAAATGCAGGAAGACCATTCGAGTGCATGATCAATTCTACTTTGTTTGAAACTACCGTTTTGACTAAAATAAAAAGACAAGACACAGGTAAATTAAAACAATTTATTTTAGATTTTAAAGATAAAAATTTAAATGATGATAACTTTGACGATACTACATGTATACATATACCACACAATTTTAATGAAGAAAGCGAAACACAAACGATTTGTAAAAAATTAGTAGAAGAATATGGAAAAGATAATATCGCTTTTATAACTCCACAAAATAAATACCCTGGAGGTGTAAATGAAATGACAAAGCTTTTACAAGATATATTTAATCCCAATAACCCATCTGTTTATGGAAAATTTAAAGATGGAGATTTTGTAATGAGAAGAGAAAATGATTATGGTGAAGAAGAAATTTTTGTCAATGGTGACTGTGGAATTATAAAATTTAATAATGATAGAAAAACTGCTACTATTACATATGAAGATAATAGAAAAGAAACCATGTCGAATGGTAGAGTGTCGGATTATTTTAATTTAAATTACATAAACACGATTCACAAATTTCAAGGCAGTCAAAAAAAAGTAATTGTGTTTTGTTCATCAAATAATCATTTTACTTCATTTACAAATGATACTGCAAAAAGGCTTTGTTTGACTGCATGTTCTAGGGCAAAAACAGTATTTATTTTATTAGGGAATAAACATTATTTTAAAAGTAGTCAGCATCAAAAAGAACAAGAATACAAAACAATGTTTATGAAATAAGTTTACCATTTATTGACTAAATAAGTTTACCATTTATTGACTAATTTTATTAACTAAAGTCTTTGCATATTCCATATGTTTTACGATGCCATTTTGTAATACCATTATTTTTTATTCCTTCCAAGTGTTGTTTTGTTCCATATCCTTTATTTTTGTCGATTCCATAATTTTCTTTTAATATTGAATTTTCTTCACACAATTCTTTAATATATTTATCTCTCTCTACTTTAGCTAATATTGAAGCTGCAGCAATTGCACAATATGTATCATCACCACTTTCTATACATTTATATGGTAAAGGAATAAATGCACCATTTTTAATTGTTATATAAGGTTTGAAATCGTTACCATCTACTAGTAAAAAGTAATTTTCATTATCTTCCTCTTTTCTTCCTTGTAAAATATTTTTAATAGATTTATGCATACTATCTAATACGGATTGTCTAATATTTATTTTATCAATTGTTTTCTCATCATTATAGCTTACTGCCCAAGCTACAGCATTTTCTTTAATATATTCTGCTACTTGTTGAATTTTTTTTTCACTTGAAAATTTCTTACTATCTTTCATTTTTGAAAAATCAAAGTTTGTTTTTGGTAAAATAACAGCTGCTGTATAAACACGACCAAATAATGGTCCGCGTCCAGCTTCATCTATACCTATTTCAATATAATAATCGTCACTATGGTATTTTTCTTTTAAAGGTTCTTGTATTTTTCTTGGCATAATTATTATTAATTACATAATATTATTATTAAAATCAATTTTTAATTTTTCTAATATTATATTATATAATGAAATTTCAGAAGATACATTTATTTTTAATATTAATATTAGCTTTATTGTTTTGTTCATTTTTAGGAGGTTTTACTCGTGAAGCAATGACATCTGGAGTAGTGATCGAAGGACCAAAAGGAAACAAAGGTGTTGTTGCTAAAGGACCTGCAGGAAATACTTATGTTGCTACTTCCCAAACTACAAATGATGGAATTTCAGGAAAAGATATTCCTCCTGGTGATGAAGACTTGTACATTTTAAAATCAGAAATAGTTCCTCCTGTTTGTCCTGCATGTCCACAAGCAGCTGCTTGTCCTAGACAAAAACCTTGTGAACCTTGTCCACCTTGCGCTAGATGTCCTGAACCCGCATATGAATGTAAATTAGTTCCAAATTATTCTAGTTCAAATGATGATGCATTACCTAGACCTGTTTTAGCAGACTTTAGCCAATTTGGTATGTAAAGAATTATATTTATTTTAATAAAAAATGACTTATAAAATAATCACAAATACATATTAATGAATATTTTATTACTTTTACTTTTTACTTATTGTAATGCATTTTTATCAGTATATCAAAAAAACATAATTAGAAAAATATTATTACATTCAAATTCATCTATAGATTTAAAAAACAAGTCAAAACAAATATTATACCAAGAATATAAACCATGGCTTAAAAACTATGTATACAAATTTAAACAAAACTATTATCCTATTGTAAAAGAATTTGTCAATGAAGATGAATTATATTTTTATGCTATTAAAGGATATTTAAAATCACTAAAAAATTATAATGGATCTTCCATGTTTAATTCGTATTCTGAACATTATGTAAAAGCAGAACTTTTTAATGGATTAACAGACCTTACTCCTATGAAGCCACAAAAAAGATACCAAACAAATAAGTTTTATTTAAATAAAAAAAATATGACGAAACAATATTTTACTACAAAATTTATTGGCGATGATGAATATTTACTTTATAGTAATAAAGAAAATTCTGTGTCATTACTGGAAAACGATATTCATATACTAAGAAATATAATAAATGAGTTACCTCCTTATTACAAAAGATTGTTCTACTTGAGATATGACTATATTACATTAAAAAAAAAATATACATTACGAAAAATAAAAACTTTAATGTGTATTGATCATGAAACTTATCGTCAAAGTATGATTTACATAAATGAACATATCAAAAAAAAACATCCAAAGCCCTATAGTTTTCGTTAGTATACTCTTTTAGCTAATGGAACAGATTCTACTTCGTCATTCAAAACATGACGAATTACATTTCTAGTAGATAATTTCACATTTCCATTGTTTAAATGTGAAATTGTATGTACCAACCAATCTTTGTCATTACGATCTGGATAATCATCATGAGAATGAGCACCACGACTTTCTTTCCTAAAATTAGCACTACACATAGTAACCATAGCATTATCTAGCAGATTTTTTAATTCTAACAACTCAATAAATTCTGTATTAAATATCTCCGATTTATCTTCAATAAATACATCTTCAAACTTTTTGTATATTGTTTGCATTTTTTCCACTCCTTCTTGAAGTGATTTATCATTTCTAAACACACCAGCATGTTTTTGCATAACTTGTTGCATTTCCAATCGTAAATCAGCAACATTTACAGTTCCTTTTTTATGTAAATATCCTTCATATTTGTCTACTATTGTTTTTACATCATTTTCAAAACAGTCTTCCAGTATTTCACCTGGCTTATTCATTTCTGCTATATTTTCTGAACATGCTTTTCCAAAGACAACAATATCTAATAACGAATTAGCACCTAATCTATTAGCACCATGTACTGAAGAAGATGCTGCTTCGCCTGCAGCCCACAAACCAGGTATAATATTATTTTCATCTGTAGGATGCGGACTAATCACTTGTCCTTTCCAATTAGTAGGGATACCTCCCATATTGTAATGAACTGTAGGTAACACAGGAACAGGTTCTTTAGTTACATCTACACCTGCAAAGATACTTGCTGTTTCGGAAATACCAGGTAATCTTTCATTTAATAATTCAGGAGGGAGATGAGATAGATTCAATAACATGTGATCTTTATTGGGTCCAGCTCCTCTACCTTCATTTATTTCTATAGTCATTGATCTTGATACAACATCTCTACTTGCCAAATCTTTTGCACTGGGTGCGTAGCGTTCCATAAATCGTTCTCCTTCTCCATTTACTAAATAACCTCCTTCACCTCTACATCCTTCGGTCAGTAATACGCCTGCTCCATATACACCCGTTGGATGAAATTGGACAAACTCAGCGTCTTGTAAAGGAATGTTTGAACGCAAACACATTGCATTACCATCACCTGTACATGTGTGAGCACTTGTAGCTGAAAAATAACATCTTCCATAGCCACCAGTAGCAATAATTGTATTTTTCGCTAAAAACTTATGGTAAGTACCATCTTCTATATTATAAGCTACTGTACCAACACATCTTGATTTGTCTTTACTAAAAAGTAAATCTAAAGCAAAGTATTCAATATAAAAAGAAGCATCGTATTTTAAAGAATTTCCATAAAGTGTGTGCAACATAGCATGTCCTGTTCTATCAGCAGCACAAGCTGTTCTATAAGCCTGACCACCTTTTCCATAATCTAAAGATTGACCACCAAATGCACGTTGATAAATTTTGCCATCATCTGTTCTTGAAAACGGCAAACCATATTTTTCCAATTCTAAAACAACATTCGGAGCTTCTTTACACATATAGTGAATTGCGTCTTGATCACCAAGCCAATCACTACCTTTTACAGTATCATAAAAATGCCATCTCCAATCGTCTTCAGTAATATTACCCAATGATGCATTAATTCCACCCTGTGCAGCTACAGTATGAGATCTTGTAGGAAATAATTTTGTTATACATGCGACTTTGTACCCTTTTTCAGCTAATCCCATTGTTGCTCGTAAACCAGCACCACCAGCACCAATAACAATAGCATCATAATTATGTTCAACACATGCATTTGTAGAAAAATAAGACACAGATGACTTTATATTTTTTTTTGAAATCAGTCTACGAAACATATAATATATATTTTAATTAATTTTTAATATATTTAAAATATAATAATTACTAGTATATAATGTTTTCTAATTTGGATTATTCACATTATGACGACATTCCAAAGAAATTTTTACACTTAAAAAATAAAACATTCAAAGATTGGGAAATTCCTCCATGGAATTTACTTATTGAAAAAAATAAACTTCTTGGTGAAGGTGAATACGGAAAAGTTTATTTAGCAACTTGGCATAATACCACAGTTGTAGCAAAAGTAATTAATGAAAATGTCCCGCTTGAACAAAAAAATTTGTTTATTAAAGAGCTTGATGTTTTAACAAAAATCCACCACCCAAATGTTGTTCAATTAATGGGATATGTGAGTGAACCATTTGTTATTGTTATGGAATATTTACCAAATGGTGAATTATTAAAATATGTTAAAAATAATAGTCTATCCAATAAAAAAAAGATTGAAATTTGTTTAGATATTTTAAAAGCTTTAACTTATTTACATAATCGAAAACCATTTTCTATAGTTCATAGAGACATTAAACCTCAGAACATAGTTATATCCCCATCAGGAACTGCAAAATTAGCTGATTTTGGTATCAGTCGTATTTTAACGGGAGAATCTTTAAAAAAAACTTGCAGTCTAGATAAAATGTTAAACTGTATTAAGGAAGATGATTCTATATACGAAAACATAACATGTGATAATGAAGAAACAATAATAAATACACTTCATAAAGAAAATTATACAAGTAAAGAAAATAAAATATTAAAAGATGAAAATAAAATTCAAAAAAATGAACTAACAAAATTTGTAGGTTCTGTTCGATACATGTCACCAGAAGTTAAAAACAATGAATATTACGACCACAAGATTGACATATGGAGTACAGGAATAATATTTGCAGAATTATTTGAAAATAAACGATACAATAAAGAATTTTATTGGAAAAAAACACCCAAAGATATAAAAAACATTATTGTTTCTCACATGTTGCGTAATGATCCAAAAGATAGATTTAATGCAAGAGAACTATGTAATTTATTTTTACAAATTAGAAATAACATAAAATCATATTACTTTTTTTAAAATTTTTTCAGCACTATAAGTAAGCAACAAACTAGATCCAAATAAAAATTGTGAAGATCTAGTTACTTTTATATTAGATAAGTATTCAGGATACTTATCCCATATGAAATGCCTTAAACCACCTAAACTATGATAACAAACAGGAAATAATGCGATGTAATTTATTCCGTTTTTTACATGTTCTGGAAATGCATTGTAACTCGATTTTACTTTTTGTTGATGTTTACTAGGAAGTAAACAAAAAAACCCAGAACCTATAAACATACCAGTTAATGCGACTCCAGTAATTCGTGTAGTAATAGATGACAATGCAACAATTGGAAATTTATAAATTGAAACATGAGGAGATATTTTCATTATAATTGCTTAAAGAATTATATTTAAATTATTATAATGTATCAATTTTTGAGTCCAGACAAAAATAATGTTTTGTTAAAAAAATATCATTTTTCCAATAAATTATTAATTCCATTATTTATTCCTAGTCTTTTATTACCAAAATCTAATGGGAAAAAAATAATAGATTCAATAAATACAATACATGTTGGATTCCATTCATATGTATCAGTATCTTGTATTATTTCTGACTATATAAAACCTACATTTTTACAAAAAACTGCCAGAATAATAAATGTAAAATCACACGCAATAGCATCCATAGGTTTATTGTATTATATATTTAAAAATAAATAATTGTAATATATATTGATGTTTAAAAATACAATACGAAAATTTTCAACTATAAAAATTTATAGAAATAATAAAAGCAAAACCCATATTGATTCTTTTAAAGTAGATAAAAAAGATTGTGGACCCATGGTTTTGGATGCTTTAATTCACATAAAAAATAATTTAGACAAAACACTAGGATTTAGGCGTTCGTGTAGAGAAGGAATATGTGGATCATGTGCAATGAACATTAATGGAAAAAATACACTTGCATGTTTAACTCCTATTGAAGAAAAAATGTCTATTTTCCCATTACCTCATATGCCAATTATTAAAGATTTAATTCCAGATATGACTAATTTTTATAAGCAATACAAAGAGATTAAACCTTGGTTACAAAGAACACCACCGCACGATGTTTTTGAATCAAGTAAAAATCACGAATTGTTACAACTACCAAGTGAAAGAAAAAAATTGGATGGTATGTATGAATGTATATTATGCGCATGTTGTTCAACATCTTGTCCAAGTTATTGGTGGAATTCTGATAAATATTTAGGACCAGCTGTATTAATGCAAGCCTATCGTTGGATAGAAGATTCAAGAGATACGGAAACAAAAGAGAGAATGAAGTACTTGGATGATGCTATGAAATTATATAGATGTAAATCTATAATGAATTGTTCAAATACATGTCCAAAAGGATTAAATCCAGGACAAGCAATCGGTAAATTAAAGAAAAAAATAAACGATGAGTTACATTAGTTTACTTATTTTTTGGCATAAATGATACACCACATCCACATGTTGATGCTAATGATTTATCGATATCATATTTAAATTTACTTTCATAAATTCCTTTCGAATAATCTTCTTGTACATAATCAATAGTTGTTCCAAATAAATGCATTTCAGAAATTGGATCGACGACTACTTTTAACCCATTATTTTCTAGTATAGTAGGCTTCATTTTCATTATTTTTTTTTCTTCTTTTTCAGGCATAACTTGTAAATTGAAATTAAAACCGTTACATCCTCCTGATGTAACACCAAATAAAAAGTCTTTTTTACTATTAGATTTATTTATTATGTTATGCATTTTAGACCAAGCATTAGTTGTAATATGAATAATTTGCTTCATATATTCATATTACAAAAAGATTTATACAGTTTTAAAAAGTTATTTTTTTGCTTTTTGCTTTTTGGTTACCTTTTTACCTTTTTTAGATTTAGATTTTTTAGATTTTGTAGATTTAGATTTTTTAGATTTTTTAGATTTTTTTGATTTTGTTTTTCGTTTTCCTCCACTGGGTGTATTGTCGGTAGAGTTATCTTTTTTTTCCTCACCTTTGTCTGTATCTTCAATATTTTTGATTGTGAGTCCAGCAATATCAATACCTGAAGCTTCATTACGCAATAATAGTATATCGTTTTCAGTTAAAGAAATGGGTCCAGTTTTAGGAAGGAACAATGCTAGTCTATATATAATTAACTTTAAACCAGAAGTTAATAAGGTTGGCGTTTGTAAAATAGCTGTTAAAATAGCTCCTAGTTTTCCGATTGAACCAACATTTCCATTCATAGCATTTATAATATCACGCCATAAGCTATTGTATGCAACACATACTGGGTTTCCTAAACCTATTGCACCCAAAAAAAGATTAGAAAGACTAGCACATCGATTACTAAATGCAGATGACAATCCATCTATTATTCCTTGCAAAGCAACAGTTTCACTAGAGGTAGCAGCCATGTAACCCAAAATTAAAACTATTAATACATAAATTGCATTTTTAAATGTTGTCACACTAATGTTTCCTCCTTTTTGATGATAGTTTCTTTTTGATCCTTTCTTCTTTAATCTTTTTCCTCCTGTAGGAAGAGGACAAGAACTTTCAAGATCTCTAATTACATCATCAATTTTTACTCCATTATCTTTAAACATATCTTTAATTTCTTCTATTCCTTTTTTCAAATCTTCTTCATTTACATTTGGATTTGGACATGTTGAACTAATTGTTGAGGAATCCATTATAATATTATACTATAAAAAAATTATATTTTTATTTTCTTGCATTTATTGTCCATCTGAAAAGTAGCATGTTTATCGCCTTTTGGAACTATTTTAATAATGCATTTTGATTTTTTACCATACAATGGCTCTGTACACCCTCGCTCCCTTTTACGCGTTTTTTTAAATTTAAATAATTTTGCATTATTTTGGGTACATCTAGCTCTAAAGTGTTCGTAGCGTTCTCTAACATCACAATAACTTAATCCAGACTTTTTACCTAAATTTTTATTTATTCTTTCATGTAAATTATAAACATAAGAAGAAAAAGATTTTCTATTTTTCATACAAGACATTGTTAACGGGTACACTTTAAAATTTTTCTTTAAGTTTTCTCTACAATATTTGCAAGGAAGTACATGAACCAAATTTAGCATCATATTTCTATAATGTTTCTTCTGCTCTGTAGATGGTTTTACAGGATAATTAAAACTTATCATATGTAACGAATGCCATAAAGCAGGTCCCCATGCTGAAGTTTGCATTCCATCTGGTGCATCATAGTCTTTTAATTTAAAAGTTCTTTTTTTAGATTTATTATTATTTTTAATATTGTTTTTATTTTTACGAGTTTTCATATTACATTATTTAGAGAAAAAACTTTCCACAAATATATATAATGAGTAGTCATCCAACAGAAATATATCAAGATTTTTGTAATAACACGAAAACAACATTTTATTTAAATATTTCAGCACTGTTGCTTATTTTAGTATTTTTAGTTAGCCCTTTAACAATTTCTAAAGCAAATAATATTTTGGTAAAATTATTTATTGTTGTAATATTGGGTTATTCTTTATATTTAACTATATTTTCTTCCTATTCTCTAGTAAATATTGATAATTTTTTGTACGACGCATCTTTAGGAAATGTACGAACTAATTTTGTATTGAATTTAATACTATGCATCACCATGTTATATTTTATATTTTATTTGATATATTCGTTATTTTATTAATTCGTTATAAAAGAAATATGTTTTATATTTAAAAAATATATAACATGTTTGATAATTTACAAGCAAATGCTTATTCTTTACTAACAAGTTACAAGTTTTGGATGATCATTTTAATTATTATTTTATTTCTTTATGCTGCTTCCTGGGTATATAAAAAGTACATAGAACCAAAATTAAATCCTTCTTTTGTTCCAAATAATGAATTTATAAATGATGATAAAGATGGATCTGGTGGTGGCCAAGAAGTTGAGTTATTAATGTTTACTGTTGAATGGTGTCCACATAGTAAAAATGCAATTCCTATTTGGGAAGAGTTAAAAGAAGAGTACAATTTAAAAGAATATAATGGTTACAAATTAATTTTTAGACAAATTGATGGAGAGAAAAATCCTGAATTAGCAGACAAGTATAAAATAGAAGGTTATCCAACTATTAAACTAGTAAAAGGTAATCAAGTTATTGAATATGATGCAAAGCCTACAGTTGCCCATCTAAAAGAATTCTTAGCTGCTTACTTGTAAACCATCTAAAAAGTCTTTAGCAGATTTAACACCCACTTCAAATAATTCCACTCTTTTTTCACTTTCGGTTAAATAACTTGTCCAACTTGAAAAATCTCCGCTAATATTAGTACAATCTAATTTAATTTCATAAGGTATAGTCATATGAATACCATTGTTATTTTGAAAATATTTTACAATAATTGCTAATACATCTTGAAAATATTTAAGAAAATTTGAATCTTCTTTAATATTACTATTATCCTCATTGTTGTAAGTATTTCGGACTCCTAATATATTTTCTAATGGACAATTATTGTCTTTTATACAATTATTTAATGGATAATTATTAATAAATCCTCCATCAATGTAGCAGTTTCCATCCATAAAAACAGGTTTACACAAAAATGGAAAAGCACTTGTCATTTCTAACGCTTTTATTAAAGTTAAATCAGGAAAAGTCTTATAATTAATATCAACTGTTTTTAAACTATTAAGTTCTACAGTAAAAATATGATGTTCTATATTACTAAACTCATAAAACTCTTTCATAGTAATATTCATTGATAAGTCTTTGGCTTCTAATAATGGTTGCAAAATTAATTCGGGAAAATTAAAACTAAGTATGGATTTACGGTAAAAAAATTCAAAAAAATCTTCTGGTTTTATTTTTATTACATTATCCCATGGCCGTTTAATTAAATAATCATCTAATGTCTTCAAATCATATTTTAAAGAAAGTATTATACCAATTATAGCTCCTATGGAAGTTCCGTATATTGTTTTTATATTTTCCATATTTACAATACCATTTTCTATTACCGTTTTTAATGCACTATAACTTAGTAATCCTGTAGGACCACCACCATTTATAACCAAATGTTCTATCATTATAACTTGTAATCGTAATTTTTTTAAACTTTTTTTTCTTTTAAATTTTTAATATGAACATTTTTAATTTAACTGATGATGAGGAAATAGTTGATAAATTAAACTTGGACGATTTATTTGAAAAAAAAAGAGAAATTGCAGAAAATAAATTACAACTCTATAATAAGATTTTAAACAGAATTCATGCTAGAATTAAACTAACATCTAGGCAAAATCTAGGAAAAGAACAACATTGTTGGTATCTAATTCCTGAAATGATGATTGGTGTATCTAGATATGATGTAGAAGAATGTACAAATTATATTTTACGAAAATTAAGAGAAAATAATTTTCAAATTCGCTATACGCATCCAAACCTTTTGTTTATTAGTTGGAAACATTGGGTTCCAGGATATGTTCGTCAAGAATATAAAAAACAAACAGGACAAATTATAGATGGTTTGGGTAATTTAGTAAATCCGCAAAATAATAAAGAAATAGAAACAGATACAAACAATCTTTTATTAAACAATACAAAAACTACAAAAGAAAAGGAAAAAAATAATTTATTCAATTCAACCAAAAACTATAAACCGTCCGGTATTTATAATAATGATATATTGGAAAAAATAAATGACAAATTTAAAATATAATAGTTTTTATTTTTATTATATTTTGAAAAATAAACATTCGATTTTAAAGAAATTCATACACTAAATATGAATTTACAATATTTTTAAGATAAAATATGTATGTACATAATACACTACATAGAAATTTAACTTTTATATTTTGTTTGTAGTGAATGTAGGTAATTTTTATATTCTATACTACATATCAAGAGGATTTTTATAAGCCTTTTTTTTAATATTTATTTAGAAGAATGTAGCAAAATCACTTTTTTCATATTTTTTTTAAACTTTTCTGGAGTTTTCAAAAATACACAAGAATTTTATGTGTATTTTTTAAATTTGAAAAATAAAATGAAAAAATTGTTGAAAATCCACTTGTGACGATAATGCTCTAAATTCAAAAAAAATAATTTTAATTATGTTATGATATTTTTTTTTTATTTTAAATAAAAATCAAAAAATATTTAGAGACTTTTTTCTGTTGATAAATAAATGACTATTGTTGATAAAAAGGCTGGCCAAAATAGTCCCAAAAAATTTTATTGTGAAGTATGTGACTATTCATGTAGTAAAGCATCTCATTTTAAGCAACATTTATCCACAGCAAAACACAAAAATCAACATTTATCAACATTTATCAACAAAAAAGGCAAAATAGTCCCGCAGCAATTTAGGTGTGAATGTGGTAAAATATACAAAGGTCGCGACGGCTTATGGCGTCACAAGAAGGTCTGTTTATCAACGCCTATCAACGAGTTATCAACAACTCATTTTTCGTGTGATTGTGGAGAATTATTTAAAAATGTGCAAGACTATAAAGTTCATATGAATTCTTGCTCGAAGAATGTAAATAACGAAATTTTTAAAACAATGGTAAAAGCTATTTCATCAGTTACATCTTCCAAAGATGAAATGAAAGAAATGGTTACTTCAATTATAAAAGATAACCAAGAATTGCATAAAAATTTTATAGAAAATATACCAAATATGACTGGAACTGTAACTAATTCTCATAATACATATAATACGAACAATATAAGTAATAATTTTAATATTCAAATGTTCTTAAACACGCATTGTAAAAATGCAATGAATCTTACTGATTTTATTGAAACATTACCTATTACAAATGAAACATATGATAATACTATTGAAAATGGATTAACAAAAACAATAACAACATTATTTGTAGATGGATTAAAAAACTTGGATCTACTAGAAAGACCAATTCATTGTACAGATCCAAACAGAAAGACATTATATATAAAAGAAAATGATGTTTGGGAAAAAGATAATCAATTAAAAAGTATTGAAAGTGGAATTAAAAAAATAGCATTAAAACAAAGAACTTCTATTAATAAATGGCAAGATGCAAATGTTGGATGGGATAAAGATGAAAATTTGCAAACACGAATGACAAAATTAGTATTTAATTCAATGACTTCAATTGAAGAAGATGAAAAAGAGACAAATAAAATTATAAAAGCTATAGGTAAGAATACTTACCTAACAAATGAAATAAAAGATGAATATAAATAAAATAATATTAATTTATTTATATTTTTTGTTTTAACAATTCTAATTCATTTTCAAGATTTTGAATTTTTTGTTGATTTGTTTCTATGTCTTCGTTGGTAGAAGTATTTTTATTTATCTCTTGTTGGGATTCTTGTGAAGAATTGGAAACAGATGAATCAGGTAAAACAGAAGGATCAACTTGGACATTTTGATTTGTTTCGTCTAGAGTTGTATCTTCTGCTACTGTTTTATCAATGGTTTTAGATAAAGAATCTATTTGTGCATCCGCCAACATTTTTCCTTGATTAGCAACAATAGCCTCGAATATTTTTAAACCAGTCAAAAAATTCTCTTCACATGTTGCATATAAAGAAATGATTACTTTTCTAGTTTCGTTAACTAAATTTGTTAATGATTCTTGATTTAATTTGGGATTTACAATGATCAAATGTTTTGTAGTAGTTTCATTTATTTCTTGATTTTGACTGCTATAAACAAATAATTTATTAATAATGGCCATTAATTTATTTTGATTGTTCTCAATATTAGTCATCATTGTTTTTACATTGTTAGTATATTGTTCAAATAATTTTTCTTTTAATGTTCCTTCGTATGTTTCATTGTAAGGAGCTTTATTTTTGTTTACTGGTTTTTTACATCCTTTTAAATTTTTAAATCTAGAAAGAGGAATTTCTCCGAATTTGGTAATTTCTTTTGGTAAACCATCTGATTTACCTGTAAACATTTGGTAAAATGTTTTTAAATCATTATTGTATACTTGTTGCATTTTTTCTGATTTTTGATCAAATTTTCCTGTTTGATAGTTATAAACATCATTATATAACATTTCTAACTCTGGAAACCCAGGTTCATTTACTAAATAGCTTTGTTTATTTGCTGTATTACAAATAGAATTCGAAATTTTAATGTTATCTGAAGTAGTTTCATTTTTTTTTAACAAGTTGACCGGATCTATATTTTTCATCAATGTTTTTACTCTAGAATTACAAAAATTAATTTTTGTTAAAGTATAACCAGTGGTTCCAGGTTTAGCATTTTCTTTCACAAAAGAAGGAATTTTATTTTTATCTTCGTATGGAACTTGTTGTATGTTTCCTTCTAGGTCTTTATAAGTATAAACAGGATTAATGGTGTGTGCTATAGCATTAAAAACATGAAAAATTTGTACATAAAACTTTGCGATACCAATACAAATTTCTTTTTTTTCTTGTGGATTTTTTACATCCAAATTAGCAAATTTTTTTTTATCAAAAAATGCAATTGGTTCTTTTGCTAATTTATTATTTTTTATGAACTCAATTTCTTTTGGAGTTAAATATTTTTGTATAATATCAGATGTTAAAATGACTAGTTTATTACAGTAATCTGGATCACTTAAATTTATTATATCTTGAAAATTATTGGTTAATATAAATGAAGCAGCTATATGATCTATTCTATTTGCTAATGTTAATTTTTTACTTCCGTCGGTAGATTGTTGAGCTCCCATATAATTTAGGTAAATATAAAATAAAATTGAATTAAAAACAAAATATTTAAATATTTAGAAATCACATGTCTGAAAAAAGTACACTTAAAAAGAAAACTGTCAAGTCTAAAAAAGAATTATGGAAACAAATTGAAAATAATTTTATTGACCAAAAACCAATAGAATGTTTATATAGAGTCGAAGGACAGCGTGAAGATTGTGATGTTTGCAAATCAAGTGTAAAAATAACTGAAAGTGGATTTTTAGCATGTTCCAATCCTAAATGTAGTATAATTTATAAAGATATGGTTGATCAATCAGCTGAATGGAGATATTATGGTGCTGAAGATAATAATAGTCATAGTGATCCAACAAGATGTGGAATGCCAGTCAATCCATTATTGGTAGAATCTTCTTATGGTTGTAAAGTACTATGTGGTTCTTCAACATCTTATGAAATGAGAAAAATTAGAAGATATACTGAATGGCAATCTATGCCTTATAAAGAAAAATCACAATACGATGAATTTCAAAGAATCACAATTATTGCTCATAATGCAGGTTTGCCTAAAATTATCATTGACGAAGCTTTACGGTACCATAAAAAAATATCTGAACACAAAACTTTTCGTGGTCTAAATAGAGATGGAATTATTGCAGCTTCTATATATATTTCTTGTCGTATCAACGATTGTCCAAGAACAGCAAAAGAAATAGCTACAATTTTTACATTAGATAATACAAGTGCAACAAAAGGATGTAAAAATGCAACAACTATTTTAAATGAAATAGAAAGTGAAATGACTAATAATGATAAAACATTGTTATGTAAAACCAGGCCAGAAGATTTTATAGAAAGATATTGCAGTAAATTAAACATTAATAATGAATTGACAAAATGTTGTAAGTTTATAGCACTTCGTATTCAAAAATCAAACCTGATTCCAGAAAATACTCCTCATAGTATTGCAGCAGGAATTGTTTACTTTATTGCTCAAACATGTAAATTAAATATATCAAAAGCAGATGTAAATAGAGTAAGTGAAATAAGTGAAGTAACAATTAACAAATGTTTTAAGAAGTTGGAAAACATGCAAGATAAACTGGTTCCAAAAGCAATTTTAGAAAGATATAGTAAATAATTAAAATGTATAAAAAGTTGTAGTTCTTTTTTTTATGTTAACCATTTTATATGGTAGAGTAAAAAAATGAAATATAAAATATTTCTTTTTTTTATAATGACCGTTGTGCCAAAAATTATATTTATAGTTCCATATCGAGATAGAAAAGAGCATAAACAATTTTTTTCTAAATATATGGAGTTTATTATGGAAGATTATAACAGTGATGATTACGAAATATACTTTGTTGAACAATGTGACAAAAGACTATTTAATAGAGGAGCGATGAAAAATATTGGATTTTTAGCTTGTAAAAGCAAATATCCAAATGATTATCACAATATAACATTTGTATTTAACGATGTTGACACAATACCTTATACAAAAAACTTATTAGATTATAAAACAGTAAAGGGTAATGTTAAGCATTTTTATGGATATGAATACGCTTTGGGAGGTATCTTTTCTATTATTGGAGAAGATTTTGAAAAAACAAATGGTTTTCCAAATCTATGGGGTTGGTCTATGGAAGATAATTTTATGCAATCACGTGTTTATCAAAAAAAACTAATTATAGATAGAAGTTCTTTTTTTAAAATAGGGTCAAAAAGTATTTTACAATTTATTGATGGTTTAAAAAAAATAATTAACAAAAAAGAGATTGCACATTTTTTAAATAATAATTATTCTTATGGCTTGTCCGACTTAACTTGTTTAAATTTTAAATTTCAAAATGAATTTATAAAAGTTTTTGGATTCATTTCGGAAACGGATCCGAATCAATTAACATTTCAGCAACATGATATTACAAAGCCTGGTGCAACACAAATAAAGTTAACAAAGAATGAATTGAATCAAAATAATAAATCTTTATTAAGTAAAATGTTATTTTCTAAAAAATAAATCAATTAAAAATAAATGCTTAATGTTTGATTATCGTTTTTTTTAAAACCACATTTTTGGTAAAAATCAATATTTTCTTCTTCACAATATAAAACTATTTTATAACAGTTTTTTTCTTTTGCATATTCAATACATTTATTGATTAACATTTTTCCTAATCCTTTTTTTCTGTAATTTTCATGTACTATTACATCTTCAATATGAGCTACTTTACCCATACTATGAATAAGTTTTTTTTCAATTAAAATAGTAATAGATCCAACTAAGTAGTGTTCTGTAGAGAGATGACTAGTAGGTATATGTTCAGCTATAAAAACTTGATGGTTAATATTTAAATTATGAATAAAATCTTTAAAATCGGTAAAGGAAATAGAAGTAATATCAATAGTAAAATGTTGTTTTAAAAGAGAAAGATAACTATTCATATAATCTCCTATTTCTAATTGTCTAATCACATATTTATCTTTATTCATATGTATATAAATATAAATAATTATTTAATTAATTTTTTTAATTTAAATATTTAAATGCAAAGTAAAATATAATGATTCCAAAAATAATTCACCAATTATGGATTGGGCATAAACCAGCTCCTACAAAATTCATGGATTCTTGGAAAAACAAGAACCCTGATTTCGAATATATTCGATGGAGTGAACAAGAGTTGCAAAATAGAAATATGGAGTTAGAATGTACAGAAAGAATAAATGAAATGGAAGAAATAAATGGAAAGGCAGATATTATTCGTTGGGAAATTTTATATAAATATGGTGGCGTATTTATTGATGCTGATTCTATTTGTATAGAACCAATAGATCGTATTCTTATGGAAACACCGGCATTTGCAGGTTGGGAACAAGAACAAATTAGAAATGGATTAGTAGCAACAGGAACAATGGGATTTCCACCTAAGCATCCTCTTGTTAGAGCTGCTATTGATTGGATTAAAATTAACTGTGTAAGTGTTCAAAAAACAGGGAAACGAGCTTGGATAACTGTAGGCCCTGGATTATTAACTACGATGTATAATACAGGAAAATATAATATGACTATTTTCCCATCTTACAGTTTTTTACCTATTCATTGTACAGGATTAGAATATAAAGGACATGGTAAAATTTATGCATTCCAAGAATGGGGATCGACAAAAAATAATTATGAAATTATGAATAACATAAATTTACCAAGTCAATTTTTAATACCGGAAAATGGAGTTAGTATTGTTATTCCCAGCCTCAATACAAAAGCGTCTTATGTACAACAATGTTTAGATTCAATAAAACAACAACAAGGATATTTTCATATAGAAATCATTTGGATTAATGATGGTTCAGATGAATTAAATACGACTTTGTTGGAAAAATTATTAAAAAATTTTGAAGAAACAACTAGATTTACTAGTATTAAATATATAAAAAATGACACAAACAAAGGATTGGGATATTCTTTAAACAAAGGAGTGATTGAGTCGTCTCATGAAATTATTTTAAGAATGGATGCAGATGATATCATGTATCCTGAAAGAATATCTAAGCAAATAGCTTTTATGAAAGAAAATGAGGATTGTGTACTTTGTGGTGCTCAGGTCAATATGTTCAAGTTGATTAATAATCAGCTAATGAGTACTGGAATTACATCACATGGTAATATTGATGTAGATACATTTTTACAAAGCAAACCTCATTGGATTATGAATCACCCAACATTTTGTTTTCGTAAAAAACAAATAATAGAAGCAGGAAATTATAATGATCAAATTCATTCGATGTGTGAGGATTTTGAATTAATTTTGCGCGTTTTAAAAAAATATGGAAAAATATACAATATACAAGAACCATTACTATATTATAGACTTCATGAAGAACAAGTTACTTATGGTGGAGGAAAAGAAGGTTCTTTGTTTTGGACTGAAAAACGAAATAAACTAATAGAAGATATATTAATTAAAAATGATAATGATGTTACAATGGTATTAACATCTTGTAATAGACCAAATGAATTAAAAATAACATTGCAGTCATTTTTTAAATTTAATACTTATCCTTTAAAAAAAATTATAATTATAGATGATTCAGGAAAAAAAGGATGTATAGATGAATGTTTATCTTTTATACCATCTCATGTTAACAAAACGATTATTTATAATGATAAAAATATTGGACAAATTAAAAGTATAGATAAAGCTTATTCATTAGTTGAGACTGAATTTATTTTTCATTGCGAAGACGATTGGGAATTTTATGATTATGGTTTTATTGAAAAATCATTGGATATATTATCAATAAATGATAAAATATATACAGTATGGTTAAGAGAATATAAAAATTATAAAGTAGTAAGTAATGGTCATACAGTAGAATCACAAATATATAATAATATATATAGAAAAATGTGTATTTTTAAAGAAAGAAATAATATTTGGTCCGGATTTACTTTTAATCCAGGATTACGAAGATTAAGAGATTGTAAATTATTAATGCCTTATATTAGTTATAAGAATTCACCAGAATGTAATAGTGGTGGTATAGAACAAGCTCTTTCAAATTTATATTACAAACATGGTTATATCTCAGCTACTACCTTAAAAGAAGAAGGTTATGTTAAACATATTGGTTGGAATAATTCAACACAATATGCTCATAATTTAAAAAAATTAACAACATAGAGATAGATTTAATAATGATTGGATTATAATTGAATAATCTAACAGTTTAATAAAATTATAAGTTTTGTATTTTTTCATTTTGTATTTTTAATCTATTATCTTCAATATCATTTACATCCATTTCATCAAATAATTTTATATTTCTTTCCCAACCTTGTTTATCATACCAATAATTAACATCACCTCTAGTCATTTTTATATTTATCCAGAATTCTTTTGATTGTATTGCATAATGATTTATTAGTAATGGAGTATCTTCAACATCAAATGAAATATTCTTCCCTTTATTAGTATTATTATAAAAGTGAGAATGTATTCCTAGTTTTATATTGCCATTTGTTTTGATAATGGATTTATAAGAATTGTATCTACCACCTGGACCATTTTTAATACTATTAAATTCACCTCTTTTTACAAAATTAGATACTACATTACTTGGTTGTTTTTCAAAACCACTTGAACCAAAATGTACCCAATTAATATGTAATTGATTTTCATTTTCATATTTTTTTAATATATTTTTTATGTTTATGTCTAGTGGTGAATACAAAAACTCATCTAAATCTAATATACCGAACCAGAATGAATTTTTAATAATGTCATGAAAAAAGTGGTTATATTTTGCATCTTGCATACCTACCCATTTTTGTTGATTGTTACAATTATATAATGTCACTTGTTGTTTATCTAAATAAGGTTGTAAAATGGATAGAAAGTCATCTGTACTATTATCATTAATTAAATAAATGTGCTCTACGCCATGATAAAAATAATGTTCTAGCCATTCTTTTAAAATATGTGCTTCGTTTTTAAAAATTGCTCCAATTGTAAAATAATACATTATAATAAATTATCTATTAATAGTATTTAAATGAAAATACTATTAATATTTATTTTAATTCTTTCCAGAAATTTAAGTACTTTTCAATAGCATCTTTGAAAAATGATTCCCAATATTCATTTTCATAATGATCTTTATTAACACTAATATCTGATGGATTTTCATCTATAGTTGAAACTGATAACATAGGAATCAATTTAGTATTACCTAATTTCCATATATGACTATCTGCTATTATTTTATCTTGGTAACTAGAAAAATCGTAAAAAAATTCGTCTTTATAATACATATCTACTATTTTTTTAGCAATATTTCTTTTAATCATGTAAAAACTAGTACCACTTGCGCTCATGTTAATAGGGTTTAAACTAGAGTCGTTATATGAATTACCAGTTGTGGCCATTTGTAAAATTTCAATATCTTCACCTGTATTTATAAGTTTCCAATGTTTTTCTTTCCAATAAGTTGAGTATTTATTATAACAGTCATCTTCTGAAATAAAACAAAAAGGGTTATTATCAGATTCATTAGATATAAAAGCTTTCATAGCTTTTATATGAGACATCATACATGATAATTGAATATTTCTGACATTATCGTTTCTTGTATTATTTACTGAGTTAAATATAAATTTATATTTATTTAAATCATTTCTACCATCAACAGCTTCAATGCGAATATGATTATTATTTTTAAATATTTCTTCCATATCTTTCTTTCTATCTTCTCTTTTTTTTAAATTTATCCAATATATATTCCACGGTAGTTTAGGTATACTTATTTTATCCATAATAATAATAAAATACTAATATCTTTATATTAAAATTTATTGATATGATATATATTTTCAATATAATTGTAATGTGATTTGTTTATTGTTGGAGATCTATCATACATATACTTTTCTTCTCTATTTTTAAAACGCGTTTTTATATCATAATTCATAATAAAAACTGTATTTACATTTTTATTTAAATATTCTAATGCTCTATAATCAAAATAAATAATATATTTATATTTACTATTGCTAATATCATCATCGTTTAGTTTTACATCATCAATTATACATAGTAATTCATTATTATCAACAATAATATTGTTATTACTATTTATTATATTATTTTCATTTGTATATTTTATTTTATCTTCATCAAAATTGAATTTATTACTATTTTTATTAATATATTCTATTAATTGATGTTTAAAATGACTTTTACCTACACCACCTTGACCAATTACACTAATAATATGTGTTTCCTTTTGTTCCATCAAATTAAGGATTTGTTTTTGAGCATCTATTGTTTGAAATTTTTCATTTGAACATCTAAATACATGCCTTCCTTTATTTTGATTTCTAAAATTATTATTATCATATTGAATTCCTTTAAATTCAATAGTAGTAAACATAGTATAGTTCATTAACATTTTTAATAAATTACTATATATAGAATTTACATGTCCTTCAAAATACATAACATTACATAAATTAGATAATTTAGATAACATACCAAATCTATTTTGTAGCTCCAGTGTTTCGATAACTGATAATAACAGAATAGTATCAAATTTATTTAAATTTGTATAAAATGCACTATTGTCAACATCATCCACCAAATAAGTTATTTTATTTTTTTCTTCTTCTGTTAATAATGAGTTTGCAACTTTAATTACTGACTTGTCAAAATCCATTCCTAGAATATTATCTGCTCCTAGTTGAAGTGCATATTTACACATTTGTCCCATATTACAACCAATGTCTAATACATTTTTATTAATAAAGTCTTTTTTTTGAAAAAAATCTTTTCTAAAATTCAAATCTCTTTGTCCATTTTTACCATCCATACCTTGATAATCAACAAACCAATTATTTCTTTTTTCCATTTATAAAAAATATTATTTAGTTATATTTAAATATAAATAAATAAACTTTATAATTTAATATATAAATGGATACTTCATTATTTCGATTTGATTATATGATAAAATACCTTTATGTTTATGGATATGAAAATAATTTACAAACAGATTTTTTTAGAAATATTTACATCTTACACATGGAGTGTATAAATAATTTTACTGAAGTTACTTATTATGAAAATAGTAAACTAACAAAAAACAATGGAGATATATGTATAAAAATATTTAATAAAATTATTGATTCAATAAAGAAAAATGGTTTTAATGAAAATTACCCTATACCATTAGGAATGAATAATATAATAACAAATGGTATGCATCGATACGCAATATGTAATTTCTATAAAATAAAACCTGTTTACAATAATGAAAAACTAAATGGTTCACTTAATTATCATTATAATTTTTTTTTAAATAGAGATAAACACCAACCTTTGAGTAATGCTGGATTACCATTGTCACGTGAAATATGTGATTTTACAGCATTAGAATATATTAAATATAATTCAAATATTAGGGCAATGATTTTATATCCTAAGGCAAGTGCGATGGAATATAATAAAAACGAATTTGAAAATATTTTAAAATCATATGGACATATTTATTATAAAAAAGACCTAATATTAACAAAAAAAGGTTTTAGAAATTTAATTAAAGAATGTTATCGTAATGAAAAATGGATAGGTGGGTTATTTCCAACAGATTCATTAGCTAATAATAAAACAAATTTATGTTATGATAATAATGGTGAAATAATAATTTATCTAATTCATGTAAATGAATTATCCAATTTGATTCCTATGAAGGAAAAATGTAGAAAAATATTTAATATTGATAAATGTAGTTTACATACAAGCGATTTTCAAGAAGATACATTTAGAATATCATCCTGTTTATTAAATAGCAATTCTGTAGATTTTTTAAATAATGCTGAAACAGATAAAATTTCAACTAATTTAAAAAATTCTTTTGCTAATTTAAATAATAATGTAAAGTCAAATGAAGATTTTTGTATAACATCTAGTGCTATATTAGATATTTACGGATTAAGAGAATCAAAAGATTTAGATTATTTACATAAAAATGATTTAAATGTTAATATAGATAATGTATCTCCTCATAAAGATAAATGGTTAACATATTACCACACTCATAAACATGATATAATATACAATCCTGAAAATTATTTTTATTTTAACGGTTTTAAATTTGCAACATTAAATGTTATTAAAAAAATGAAAGAAAAACGAAGCGAAGAAAAAGATGTTAAAGATATAATCTTGATTAATAATTTGTAAAATATTTAATATATTAAATATATTAAAGATAAACAAATTTTATAAATTATAATGTATAAATATACCAAACCTTGGTTTTTTAACAGTGAAATAATTAAAGTATTAAAAGATAAAATACCAGATACAACAAAAAAATTTAATATACTTGAAATAGGCTGTTTTGAAGGACTATCTGCATGTTTCTTCTCAGATAATATTATGGATCATAATGAATCAACATTAGATTGTGTGGATCCATATTATATTAGTGGAACAGTTCCAGGTATAACCAGTCAATGTATAACAGAACAAACTATGGGATTATTTAAAGAAAATATTAACCTAAGTAAAAATAGTAATAAAATTACATTCCACAACGAAACATCTGATTTATTTTTTAAAAAAAATATTAAAAAATTTAATTTTATATATGTAGATGGATGTCATGAACAAGATTATATTGATAGAGATATAAGAAATTCATTTGATGCTCTAGAAATAGGAGGTATATTGTGGATGGATGATTATGGTGGCGGTGATCCACCAAATAATTTTTGCAGAGTTCCTATTGATAATTTTATAAATGAAATAAAAGATAGAATCATAGTAATACACAAAAACTATCAATATGCTATTATAAAAATGTCTTAATAATCATATAAAGATATATATATATATGTCAAATATAAATGATATATTTAACATATATAGAACCTATTTATAGTTCGACTGATCCTTATTATTTATATAATAGTTCAGGTCATATAATGTTAGACATATTTGCAACTGTAATTTTTGGATTTTTGTTTGATGCAAAAATGATTTATCATGAATCATGGAGTTTATCAAAAATAATAAGCGTAAATGCATGGAAAGAATATTGTGATAAACCATTAGAAAGTTATGATTATGAGATTACAATTGATTATATTAAAGAATGGAAAGGATTATCTAAAGAACAATTAAATGAATTAAAAGATAAAATATTTACCTTGTCAAAAAAATATAAAAATATTTTAGTAAAATTTACTAATGTATGTAAAATACATCCACATACTTTACATGTTTGGTATAAAGAAAAATATTTGTTATATGATATGTACAGTGAGAAGGTAATACCAAAATTAAAACAATTATATTATTTTGATAATAGTAATGAAAAACTAGATATATTTTCTATTCATATAAGACGAGGAGATTTATCTAAAGATATGATTGATGTTGGTTATACTTATGATTATTATAAAAATATTATTGATATTATTAATAAATATTTGAATATTCAAATTAAAGTATATTGTGAGAATCTTAATTGTGTAGATATTTTACCACTAAATCAATTAAAAAATACACATCTTGATATAGGTGGATTAGATGTTTTCTCAAAACATTTTAATGAAATGTGTAGAAGTAAATACCTATTTTTATCACCATCTAGTTTTTCTATTTTTACAGGATATCTATCTTTAGGTACAGTAATAGGAGACGATAAATTAGAAAAGTTTCGCCCTAATATTTTTAATAATTTAAAAATAACTCCAAATTTTAATATACATGATAATATTAATGAGTTTGAAGAATTAATAAAAAAACAAAGTGTTTAAAATAAATTGTTTATATAAAATCTAATTATATAAACAATTATAATTTATAATCTATTAAAAAATTATCATAGTTATTTATTATTTGATAAATTTGTTCCCAAATATTCAACTTATCTAATATAATATTTCTTGCTTGTTCAAGATATTTAATTTGTTCAATAGTTGGTTTATTTTTTATAATTTCATTTATTTCATTATTTATATTTGGATTTTCAATATCAATCAAATGATAAGATTTTTCTGGAAAATATTTTTTAATACATGGATTACCCCAATATAATGGTATACACCAGCATAAAATAGCATCGGTTGCTTTTTCACTTATACATTTTTCTTCTAGTAAATTTTCAAGACAAATAGAATAATTGTAATAAACTAAACCATATGACTTATTAGTTTCAGCATTGTTTCTATGATATGATCCTAATTGACCTTTGTAATTATTACCTAATAAACTATTATCCCATCCGTATCCATAAATATCTATATTGTTTGTATTTTCACTTGAATATTTTTTTATAAAATTAACCCTTTTTTGATAATTTGGTGTAATATGTGATAAAACTTTTGACGAAACTATACAAGATATATTTTTATCTTTGTTCAAATCCTCAAATTTCATCATTTTCAATTCATCATATGTTTTATCAATAAATGATGCAGGTGCAAAAGTATAAAAAAAATTATCTTCATATGTTACATTGTATTTAATTTTAGGTAAAAAATTTTTTACATACCATGATTGATTTATTTTTGATTTTAGTATCTTTGTATTTTCACGCTGAAAATGAATTATTTTATTATCTTTATAAAATTTATTAGTAAAATACTCAATACCCTTATCTAAAATAGATTGGTGTAAATCGTCTAATACAATAATAAAATCTGCCTCATCAATATTATTTATTCCTTCTATATTTTTCCATATACCTTTATTATTTGGAGTGTTATTTTTGTATGAATTTATTATTTTATCATCCCATGGACATGTTAAAAATATTTTGTATGACATTTTATAAAATACTATAAATTTATATATTTAAATTTAAATTTAAATATATAGAATTATAGTATTTTATAAATGAAAGTTCATTTAGGTTGTGGAAAGCGTAATTTTGGTAGTGATTGGATTCACATTGATAAAAGTGACTATCCTCATGTTAAATATCATGATGTAATAAATTTACCTGCAGAAGAAAATTCAGTAGATATTATTTATGCTTCTCATATGTTTGAATATTTTGATAGAAAAGAAGCCCTTGATGTTTTAAATAAATGGAAATATTATTTAAAACCAGGAGGAGTAATTCGTTTAGCAGTACCAAATTTTGAAATGTACAGTAAGTTATACAATGATAAAGTATTTACACTGGATAATTGTATCGGTCCTTTATATGGAAAATGGAGTGTTTCAGATAGTCTAACTGTATATCATAAAACAACATATGATTTTATTTCTTTAAAAGCGCTTCTTGAAACAGTTGAATTAAAGAATATAAAGTTGTGGGATTGGAAAAATACCGAACATTCACAATTTGATGATTATTCACAGTCATACTATCCACATATGGATAAAGAAAATGGTTTATTGTTAAGTTTAAATGTGCAATGTGAAAAATAATAATATATAAATTATAATGTAATTATTTTTTATAATTTATATTAAATCTTTTCTAATAAAAATTTTACATGATGGTAAATCTATGAATTTAAAATTATTTTGTAAATATGTTATATTATCATTATTATCATTACTTTGTCCTCCCCAAGCTCCAGATTTATCTAATCTATCTATAGCCCATGTAAACAAGATTTTTAAATTTTTATTTTTTATAATATTTTGGTTTGTTAAGTAATTACCTGTATCTAATATAAAATCAAAATTTTTATTTTCTAATTCATTAATATTATCTTCTATTTTAATTGTATTATGAAAGTCTAATTTATTATCTATTTCACTTAATATATCTAATGTAGTGTTCTTTTGTAATTGAGACCAATTATCATGAGAAGTAATATTATAACCTAACCTATTAAGATAATAATCAACTATACATGTTCCACATCCCCAAACTAAAATATTTATTTGATTAGGATTATAATTATATTTTTCAATTAAATTTAATAAATATTGTATACCAATAAAATTAATTTCATAAATATCTCTTATTTTTAATAAATCTTTTGGTATATCTTTTATAACATCTTTAGGTTGAACTATTTCAGTAGTATATCTTGTAGCAGGATAATGGTTAAAACTTTTTTGTAATACATATTTTTGTATTTCATATACTTTTTTTCTTAAATTATCTGGAATATATTTTTTAAATATATCCTCGTTTAATGTAAAATCAGTAATTACATTTATGGGTATTTTTGACATTATTATATAAAAATTTATATATAAATTTTTATAATATTTGACTCATACTAATTTGTCTTTGTTCAAAATTATTTAATGAATAAAATTCTTTTAATTTTTCATCACAATTTAATGAAACTTTTAAAACATTATTATTTTTACAATAGTCAATTGCTTTATTTACCAATTCCTTGCCTATTTTTTTATGTCTATGTGTTTCATCTACAAATACATCTTCTATATGAGCATATATGGCAGAATTATGAATAAATTTTTGTTCAATTAAAATAGTTACACTACCTATTAATTCACCATTTTGTTCACATACAATTATATAACCTATGTTAAATATTTTATTGTATATTTTATTAAATTCATCTTCTTCCATGTCCATTGTTACCGTTCTAAAACCATTCATTAATGATAAATATTTATCTTTATCACTTATTTCTAATTTTCTGTAATTAATTACTTGTGAGTTAGCAATGGCAAATGTTTTAATCAAATTACATATATGTATTATTTGCTCGTTACTCAGTGTCACATAGGAAGGTAAATATAATCCTTTTGTAGAAACTTTATTACTGTTTGGAAATACATTATCATCATAATACATGTCTGTTTTATTAATTTCTACATATGTATCTCTTGTTTGTATGTTATGAGTTTTTAAAAATACACTTAAATCTTTTCGAAATTTATTAGTTGGGCAAAAAATATCTACAAACCAAGGATGCCATCCTTCAAATAAAGGTGGTAGCATTTCTATATCATCTTTCAGATTTTCATAATATAAATTATATATTTCTGCCATTCTTTTTACACGATCATCTAATTTTTTCATTTGTTCAATTGTAATTACAGCCTGAATATCTGTATATTTTTGATTAATTCCAAATATTTCAAATATATCTTTTCCACTTTCTTTACGACCAAAATTTTTTATTTGTGATAATTTTAAAGCTAATTCATCATTATTAGTCACCATATATCCTCCTTGTCCTGAACTAATGATTTTTGGTGAACTTAATGAAAAACACCCTATATCACCAAATGTACCTAAAAATTTATCTCCACTTTTGCACCCCATAGATTGGGCTGCATCTTCAATTAAGTACAATTTATTTGATTTACAAAAATCGACTATATCAGTTAAATTCTGAAATCTATTATTTATTGAAACATGAATAATCGCTTTTGTTCTTGAAGTAATTTTTTTTTTAATTGTTTCCAAATCGATTGAATAAGTAGTATTATTAACATCTATTATTACAGGCTTGAGTCCCAGATGTCTTATTGAATTTACAGTTGCTATCATAGTATAGTTAGGAACAATTACCTCGTCTCCATTATTTAAGTCAAGTGCCATTAAAGAAAGTATTAACGCAGTTGTACAACTAGTTGTCATAATAGTATGTTTCACTCCTAAGTAATCACTAATCATTGCTTCTAATTCTTTTGTTTTTTTATGTTCTGTTACAAAATTGTCTTCTAACATATATTGATAACAACTGTCTGCTTCTTTTTTATCAAAAGATGGTCTGTGTTGCATGATAAATGTATCTTCATCTCTTGATTTTGGTAAATACCAATTCATCATTTTTTTAATAGAATCATTTTTAAATGTTACTTGGTAATAAGAACCTATTGTTAGTGAAATAGGAATTCTGTTACTATTTTTATCTCGCGGATTAGTATAAACTATTTTTTTTAAAGTATATTTGTAATAATCATCAATAAGAATAACACGAAAATCAAATGAAATTCTTACCCAACCTTCTTTATTTGATTCGTTTTTATGTGTACACAAATTTCCATTGAAATAAAATAGTTCTCCAAAATCCATATTGATTCCTTTAAAATCACGCTTTCTAGGTTCACTTTCAATAAATATAGTATTTGTATTTTGCATTTTTGTAATAGGAATTAAAAAGTTTTTTTCACCTAGTGGATGTGATGCTTTTTCATCAGCATCATAATGTTCAGGAACAGTAATACTATTTTCAAATTGAAATCTTATACTAGGATAAGATTGATAAATAAGTACTTTTTCATTATAAAAAAAAAAATCATAAATATCTTTTATTAAATTACAATACATTTCTTTAAAAATGTTATTTTTCTTTATTTCATCATAAAATTTTTTGTGTAATGATGTTTCTAAATCATTAAAGTTAAAATCGTTAGTTATTATTTTTTCTTTGTTATCTAAATATTCGTCACATATTTCATTTACATTGTCTAAACTGTTTATGTTTAAAATTTTTTGTAAATAATTTTTAAAATTGTATTTGTTTTCATCATAACTATAAATATGATGATTTTTTCCATGAGATGATTTTAGTGTAAACATATTTATAAATACAAATTGAATAATATGTTTAATTACTTTTTAAACTAATTTATTAATTTCTTCGTAGGTTAATAAATTTTTTTCAATAACAGCTAAGCTTGAGAAAATTTCTTTTAAAACTATTTCGTTACTGCCATATAAATGACTATTATTGTTAATATGTATATAAATGATATTTTCATTGTTTAAAATAGTCTTCCAAGAATAATTACAACCATATTTTTCTTCAAATTTACAAACTAGTAAATCACATTGAAAATTTTCAACCAAATAATTTTTTAAAAGAACAATTTCATTGTAAGGAATATCTTTATCTCCACCATATTGTGGATGAATAAATAAACAAAATAATGTTTGAATTTTATGCAATTTTATTTTTTCTATTCTTTCGAAGCATCTTTTAAAATGTTGTTTTGTTTCATTATTGTTTAAATTATGATGAGGTAAAAATGCTGAATGATAAGAAGAAGTAATATTATTGTTTGAATAATTTATATTTTTATGCATGGTACGAAAACCATGTTTTTTGTTTAATAATGAAATTTCATCATTTGTTATATTTTCACTATAAATTAAATCTTCTTCTTGTATTCCATTTTTTAAAATATTTACAACAGCGTCCAAAGAGGTATTAAACATTCCATCAAAAGGCCCACTAAATTTTTTTAGATTTAAATTTTTTAAAAATATTTCTGTAAAACATCTTATACCAACACTCATAATACATTGATATTTATTTTCTTTACATTCCATAATAAATATAACAATAATATATATTTAAATTAATATTATTGTTATAAAAATCTTATAAATAGATTTTTGTATATAATATTTATATGATTATTCCTTATTTGACACAACATGATTCACCACATTTAAGTAAAACTAACAGTGGATTAGGAAATGCACTGTTTCAAATTTTTTCTTCTTATGGTTTAAGTAGAACATATAACCATGAATTAAATTTATCTAATTTATTAAAATTATTGGTTAAATTAAAAAAATGGAATTTAAATCATGATAAAACAATTTATAGAAATTTAAAATCGTTTTTTATTGCTGCACCCACTAATAATTTAATAAATCTAAGAGAGAATTATTATTTATATAGTTTGTATGATACAAATTTAGTATCAACATTGTCTCTACATAAAAATTATGTTATTACTTTGGTAGGTTATCTTCAAAGTCATATGTATTTTGATAAATATTATGATGAAATTTGTGATTTATTAAAACCCGATGAAAATAGTCTAGAAATAATTAAAAACAAATATTCACACTTGTTTGATAAAGAAGTTATTAATATTACTTCCCATTTTCGTGTAAATTGGGGATGTAATATTAAATATGATACTGAATTTATATATTTTTTTGACGCATTGAATTTTATTATAGAGAAATGTGAAGATAAAGATATATGCATAAATATTTTTTCAGATGATATTACTACTATTAAAAAAAGTAATAAATTAATACATGATAAATTAGAAAGTTTATATTCTAAAAATATTAAAATTGTATATTTTGAAAATAATGTTGATTATATTGATTTATGGTGTATGACTTTATGTCATCATAATATTTTAAGTAATTCTACATTATCATGGTGGGGTGCATATTTGAATAAAAATAGTAATAAAATTGTAACTTATCCTGACGATATACTTCGATTAGTTGTTGGTACAATTTATCCAGAAAAACAATTAATAGAAAGACGAGAGCAACATTACAAAAAAGAATGGGTTCCTATTGCGACAGAAAATGTAATTAGTCAGTAAACATATCCACTATTAATTCATCTAAACTTGTATTTGATTTCCATCCTAATAATTTTTCTGCTTTACCAGAATATCCTAGTAAATATTCTACTTCACTCGGTCTAAAATACTTTTCGTCTATTTCTACAACTATTTCACCATTTTCTTTGTTTATTGCCACTTCATTTAAACCTTCTCCTTTCCATTCTAAATCAATGTTTTTATATTTAAAACATCTATTTACAAATTCTTTTACCATTGTTGTTTTGTTGGTAGATAATACATAATCATCAGGTTTATCTTGCTGCAACATTAACCACATACCGTATACATAATCTTTAGCATGTCCCCAATCTCGTTGACTATAAATATTACCTAATTTTAAAGTTTTTTTTTTTATTATTTATAATATCTTTAACACCATTTACAATTTTCATTGTAACAAAATTATGACCTCTTCTAGGACTCTCGTGATTAAAAAGGATTCCGTTACAAGCAAACATGTTATATGATTCACGATAATTACGAACTAAATAATGCGCATAAACTTTCGCACAAGCATATGGAGATTGTGGACGAAAAGGAGTTGTTTCCGTTTGTGGTTTTTCTAATACATCTCCAAACATTTCACTTGTTCCTGCTTGATAAAATCTTGTTACATTTTGAATATTTTCAGGTAAAGATCTTATTGTTTCTAATAGTTTTAAAACACCAATTCCATCTACTAAAGATGTATATTCGGGATTTTCAAATGATATTTGTACATGACTTTGTGCACCTAAATTATATATTTCAAATTTTTCAATATTTTTATTTGTAGTAATTTTATGAAATAAATGCGTTAATGATGAACCATCAGTTAAATCACCATAATGTAAATGAATTTTTGTCCTTATATGTTCAATACGATCACTTGTAAACATGGACGATGTTCTTCGGACTATTGCGTGAATTTCATAGTTTTTTTCTAACAACAACTCGGCCAAGTAAGAGCCATCTTGTCCTGTAACTCCAGTAATAAAAGCTAACTTTGTCATTATAAATATTATTGTTTATTTTTTTAAATAAATATTTACGAAAATAAATATTTACGAAAATAAATATTTACGAAAATAAATATTTACGAAAATAAATATTTACGAAAATAAACAATAATATTTACATTAATAATATAAAACTAATTTTGTATTTATTTTTTATATGAAAATATTGGTAACTGGTGGTAATGGCATGGTTGGAAACAATATCAAAGAAATAATATCTTTGTTTCCTAATAATGAATTTGTTTTTTCCAACAGAAGTTTACAAAATGAAAACAGTGTTGATTTAACAAAAGTAAATGATGTATTTACTTATTTTGAAAAAAATAAATTTGATTCTATAATTCACTTAGCAGCTGATGTAGGTGGTTTGTTTAAAAATTTAAAAAATAATACCTCTATTTTTTCAAACAATATTTTAATTAATGAAAACATTTTTAAAGCTTGTATAAAATACAAGGTAAATAGAGGAATTTTTATATTGTCATCTTGTATTTTTCCATGTGAACCTAAAAAATTCCCTATGAATGAAGATATGATTCATGAATCTCCTCCTCACTATTCAAATGAAGGATATGCTTATGCAAAAAGGATGATGCATTTACAATGTAATAATTTTAATAAAGATTTTGGAACAGAATTTATTTGCTTAGTTCCTGTAAATTTGTATGGTAGTCACGATAATTTCAATCCTGAAGATAGTCATTTAATACCGGGTCTAATGCACAGATTTTTTAATTCTAATGAAAAATATACTGCTTATGGGAGCGGGCGTCCACTTCGGCAGTTTTTATATGCAAAAGATTTTGCAAAAATAATTTGTAATATATTAATTAATAAACCAGAAATTAAGTCTGGTTCGTTTATTTGTTGCGATGATGAAGAATATAGTATTAGTGAGATTGTTACAATATTATGTGATGTTATGAATATTAATTATGATAAAGTACATTGGGATACTAGTAAAAGTGATGGTTGTATGAAAAAAACAGTAACAAATGAACTTTTTAAAGATTATTTTCCACACTTTACTTTTACTTCCTTACAAGAAGGATTAGAAGAAACTTATGATTGGTATAAGAAAAATATTGATTTATTAAGAGTATAAAGATTATTCTACTGTAACTACTTTTGCCAAATTTCTTGGTTTATCTGGATTTATATTTCTTAGTTTTGCTAATTCAAAAGCAATATGTTGCAATACTACAATGTACAAAATTTCCTGCAAATATTGATTAGTTGAAATAATAATTTTATTATCAACATTCAATTCTTTATTTTCACATAAAACAAGTATTTCACCTCCACGACTTTTTATTTCTTCATAAGTATTCATCATTTTTTGTTCATTTTCATTATCAATTAATAAAATTACTGGAAATTTTTTTGTTAACAATGCAAATGGTCCATGTTTAAGTGCAGAGCCAGAATATCCTTCAGCATGAATATAACAGATTTCTTTTAATTTTAATGCCATTTCTTTTGCTATAAATTCCATTTTTCCTTTACCTAGTATAAATATATTTTCACTATTTAATAGTTGAATATAATTTTTGTCAACTATTGAATGAATATTGTTGTTTATTATTCCAACATTTTCAATTACATGACGAATTGAATCGATATATTTTATTTTTAAGGATGATTTTTGTTTTTCTTGGAATACCCACAAAGAAAACATATATAATATTAAGAGTGAATTTGTGAATGATTTAGTTGATGCTACTGCTATTTCTTTTCCAGCGTTTAAGTAAATACCACAGTCAACTTCTCTTGCAATTAAAGAATCAACAGTATTTATAATTCCCATTGTTATACATTTATCATTCGTTTGTACAATATTTAAAATTTTGTGTAAATCCATAGTTTCACCTGATTGACTTATCATAATGATTAGTGTTTTTCCTTTTAATGGCAAATCTTTTTCAGAAAATTCTGCAGCATCAAAGTATTCGATAATATTAACACATTTATGATTTTTTAAATAAGTAGCTCCTATTTGACATGCGTGTAAACTTGTTCCGCAACCTAATAAAATAATTCCCTCAATCTCGTTTATTTTACTTTTAAGAGATTCTACCCCACCTAATTTAATTGAATTATTAAAAATTCTACCACCATTATTTGTTGCTCTTAAAAGGGATTCTTTTTGTTCGTTAATTTCTTTTTCTGTCCAATATTCATATGGATCTGGTGTCAAATGTAAATTTTGATCATTGCATACAATCTTTTGATAAGACTCACTTTTTTTTATTCCTTGTTTTGATAATATTGCTAGATCTCCGTTTTTTAAAGATAAATAGTGTTTAACTTGATTTATAAAACCGGATGCTTCTGAAGTAGCTATAATGTAATTATCATTTTCACCTATTAATAAAGGAGAGCCATTCCTCAGTAAATAGATATTATCTGGTTTGTCGATACATAAAATTGCCAAACCAAATGTACCGTTTAACATTGTACATGTTTGTTTTATTGATTCTTCAATTGTTTTTTTTTCATTGGAATAGAAATAATCCATTAAATTAACTATTACTTCACTATCAGTTTCAGAATAAAAATTAAACGATTTTTCTTTCAAAAATTTTTTTAATGTATCATAATTTTCAATAATACCATTATGCACTAACATTATCTTTGAAGAATTGCAAGTATGAGGATGTGTATTTTCAATAGAAATATTACCATGTGTAGCCCATCTTGTGTGACCAATACAGTTACTTGTTTTTAACGAAGTATGTAATGATTTAAAATCATCAAACCCTACATTTTCTTCAGTACATGCTACTTTCTGACTAGAAAATATACAATTGTTATCATTTTCGATTATACATCCTGATCCAAAAGAATCATAACCGCGATTCTGTAAAATAGCTAAACTTTTCATTAATAATTCGTTACAATCATTTTTATTGTTTTTACTTAATATAGCTGTTATGCCACACATATAATAAATAGGTCACATTATTTATTATATTTTTAAACATAATTATTTAATTTTTTTATATTAAATATCATCAAAAAAACTATATTGGTTTGTTGGTGTCATACAATGTAATAAAATAATAACTAATGGACAAAGAAAAAATACTAATACCAAAAATACTAATAATACTTGTAGTTCAATTTGATTCATACAATTATTCAGGTCTTATTGTTTATATAATTTTTAATAACCTATAAATAAGTGTTTCTTAAAATGTCATATGTTTCTTCTACACAATTAATCTTGTGTCCAATAACTTGAGCACTGTTTAAAATTAAATAATCATTTCCATCATTATTGAATCTGTCACCAAAATAGATAATATTGTTGTAATCTTTTTTAGTAATGATTTCCAATATTTGAATTTTATCCCATTCACTTGGATAAATAGCAATTCCAACTGTCCCTCCTTCTTTTATATTTATTTTTTCATAAATTCCTAATTGTATTGCCTTTTTTTTTAATCCATCAATTAATGTTTCTCTCACCTTATGAATGGAGTCGTATTCTTTAAAATACTTTCTCTCTTCTTCATTTGCTTGCATACCAATACAAGAAATATAAATTAATCCATCACGTAAATCTATCAAATGACCGGTCAATGTATAGTTTACATTTGAAAAAAAAAGTAATGATTCTTTTATTAATAAGTTTATTTTTTCATAAAAAGGATGGTTTCGAATATTTTTGCGATAAATCTCTATCAAATTATTTTTATTGTCTTTTTTGTGGTAAACGCAACCACATTCTGAAAAATAATGATCAAATACTATCATTTCATTCATTTGTTTTAAAATTTTTTCTTTTGTACCACCTCCACATATAGCCAGTGTATATTTTTCTTTTAATTTGTTTAATATTTCTGCATGAACAGGAAGAATTGTTTTGGAAGATTCAACTAAAGTTCCATCTACATCAAAAATAATAATATCTTTCATTATATATTATCAAATAGTTGTATTTAAATCCATTAACATCACATTTGGCTAGTGTATATTATTCACTATATGTAATATTTGTAAAAATTAATTTATTGTAATAGTTATATTTATGAAAATAAATTTTATGGATGGAGGCATGCTTTTTGAAATAAATAAAAAATATAAAGATTATGGTCAATATGCGTTTGATAATGATGAAGATTTAATTAATAATTTATATAAAAATTATGTTAATATTGGTTGTAATTTTATAACAACATCTAATTACTGTTTTAAACCAAGTTATATTAACGATTGGAGAAAATATGCTCAAAAATCTATTGATATAGTTCAAAAATTTAGAAATGAAAATGTAAAAATTATGGGATCAATACCACCATATAAAAAGAGCTATGAGATTAATAACATAGATCAAAATTTCAAAAATTTCTACAAAGACTTGGTAAATATTTTTAAAAATAAGGTTGATTTTTATATAATTGAAACAGCTTTTTGTAAATTAGAAATAATTGAGATATACAATATTATAAAATCTATTGATAAGAATACAAGAATCATAATATCATTATATCCAAATAAAAATCATTCAAAATATATTCAGGATTATTTAGATTTAGATATTTATGGGTTATTTTTAAATTGTATTAGTTTTACTGAAATGATATATTTTTATAATACATATTTTTCCAATAGAATTATAAACAATAAGAAATTTGGTTTTTATTGTAATAATATTGATGAAAAAAAATATTCACGAGAAATAGAATTTATTTCTACTAAAAACAAAGAACTTAATTTGGAAAGTTATAAATTAAATAATGAAGTTGATCAAAAAGATATTATTTCATTTTTAAATAATTTAAAATGTGATGAAATATTTATAGGAGGTTGTTGTGGTTATGGAGTCGAAGAAATGAAAGAATTATTTAATGTAGTAAGAGATATTTGAATCTAATTTAATAGCAAAACATAATTAATTAAATAACATAAATATATCCTACTGTTTCATATAATGAAAAATGAATTATATGAAACAAATTATACAAATATTATTGAACCCAAATATGGTAATAAAAGAAATATTTTATTGGATGAAAAACTAGAGAAAGAAATAAACTCAAACCATGATTACAGTATTCAAAAAAGAGAAGATTTAACTCATTTAGAAACATACAGTATAGACCCTGAAGGATGTAAAGATGCAGATGATGCATTTAGTATATTTGAAAAAAATAATAAACTATTTTTAGCTATTCATATTGCCGATCCAACAGAACATATACCATTACATTCAAATATATGGAAAGACATTTTATCTAGAGGAACAACGAAATATCCATCTAATCGACAACCTATTCATATGATGCCTGAAAAAATATTAGTTTTATCTTCTTTACAAGGAAGTATAACAGGTTGTATAAAAAAAGCCATAACTGTAATGACAGAAATAGATAAAAAAACATATTATCCAATTAATGAAATAAAGTTGTTGTTTTCAGAAATAACTGTAAAAGAAAAAAATGCATATTCTTATAATGAAGCTGCGCTTTGTAAAAATGTAATAAAACCGTTAATAAACGGATTGGCAATTAGTGAATCATTAAAGAAAAAAAGATCTTTCTTAACAAAAGGAGTAAAATTAAATGATTTGAATACAGCGTATATTATTTACGACTATGATAAATTATATTTACACGAAGACTCCAAAGAAGAAAAAGAAGTAAAACAAATGATTGCAGAATTTGCTATTTTTGCCAATTCATTTATAGGTGAATATTTAAAGATAAATTTAAACATTGGTATTTTTAGAACATGTAATGCAAAATCATGGTTAAATACAGTGTATAACGAAATGTCAGGAGAAAAATTATTACAAGAAATAATAACAAATGGTATTAGGGCAGATTATATGTCAAATGTTTCATCTCATGATTTAGTAGGCATGCCTGAATATTGTCACTTCACATCACCAATTAGAAGAGTTTCTGATTGTGTTTGTCATTATTTAATAAAATATATTTATTTAAAAAATAAAAAACAAATAGAATTACCATTTACAGATTATGAATTAGAAAATATAGCAAATAAATGTTTATCCATAAGTAAAAATGAAAAAAAAAAATCAATATGTAGACATTAAATTTAGATTATTACAAGTGATGTTTAACATGTTATTAACAAATAATAATCTGGAACTTGGATATTATATAACAAGTTACAGTGGATTATTTTTAAATATCATAATTAGTAAAATCAATAATTTTAGTGTTCATATGTCCTATACAATCCGCACCCGAAACTTTGATAAAACAATTGATCCAAAATATATGTATTTTGTTTCGATTACTAGAGTGAATTGTTTTACACAATATGATGAAGGTACATTACCAGAATTAGATTATCAAGTATTGAATTGATAATAATATATAATATTATTTATTATCAAATAATTTGAATTAGTGGTAAAACTTTTAAAACATTAATGTGTTTTAGTAAGTTTGCTTTTGAAACAAAATTTACTGCCACATATGTTGGGTTTTGGATGTAATGGAATCATAAAAACAAAAATTGAACAAAATAAGTATTTTTCTTTTAAAGATAATTAACTATATTTATTAACATGTTATTGGAAATCGATACTGTGTTTTGTATTAATTGTTGTGACACCACCAAATATAATTTACAATATAATTGCAATCATTGCAATCTTACTGTTTGCACTTCAGATAAATGTTGTTTAGTTTTTCCTACACATGACAATAATAATATTGTTATATGTAAATTATGTCAAATAAAAATTGAGAATAAATTAATACCTAAATACTATAAACATAATAAACATTATAAATCTAATTTAAAAATAATAAAAAATTAGCCCTACATTATTTTTTTAAAAATCTTCTCCAAATTCAAAAATATCTTCTGTTTTTGTTTTATCTGCTAGGGCATATTCGCTAACGCGCTTTTCAAAAAAATTTGTTTTTCCTTCTATACTAATCATTTCCATAAATTCAAATGGATTAGCTGTTTGGTAAATTTTATCATAACCTAGTTGCAATACAAGACGATCTGCTACAAACTCAATATATTGACACATTAAATCACAATTCATCCCTATAAGTCTACATGGTAATGCTTCACTAATAAATTCTTTTTCAATATCAACTGCTTCTTTGATTAATTCAAATACTTTGTTTTTATTTATTTTTTTATTTAATTTCTTGTACAATAGTACAGCAAATTCAGTGTGAAGAGCTTCATCACGAGATATTAATTCGTTTGAAAAAGTCAGACCTGGCATTAACCCTCTTTTTTTTAACCAGTATATTGAACAAAACGCTCCTGAAAAAAAAATTCCCTCAATACATGCAAATGCAATAAGTCTTGTAGCAAAAGAACTTCGTTTATCCTGAATCCATTTTAATGCCCAGTCAGCCTTTTTTTTTATGCAAGGAAAATTATCAATAGCTTTAAATAGCTTATTTTTCTCATGACTATCTTTTACATAGGTATCTATTAATAAACTATAAGTTTCAGAATGTATATTTTCCATTGCTATTTGAAAACCATAAAATGCTCTTGCTTCTGCTAATTGTACTTCACCCATAAACCTAGCTGCTAGATTTTCCAAGACTATTCCGTCTGACGCAGCAAAAAATGCTAAAATCATAGAAATGAAAAATTTTTCTTCTTTATTTAAACCTTCCCAATGTGATAAATCTTTTGATAAATCTATTTCTTCGGCCCTCCAAAAACAATCTACTTGTTTTTTATACATTTGCCATATGTCTTGGTCTTGTAATGGGAACATTACAAACCTATTATCGTCTTCAGTTAATAGAGGTTCAATTTGGGTTTTTGACATCCTAAATATTATATACCCAGATTTTTATATTCTTTGAAATTATATTTCTTCTTTGTTAGGATGCTAATTATATTTTTTAACTTATTAATTAACACTCCATTATAAGTGGTAAAACAATTTAATAAATAAATATGTATTTTTTTTAATATAAATAATTTATTCGTTTTATATATTAAGATGGATATTGCAGATAGAGATCAAATGATTTTTCAAATGAAAGCTGAATTAGAAAATAGAAAAAAAATACTTTGTTTAAAAAAGAGAGAATTAGAAAAGAATGTTGGTGAAAATCATTATTTAAAAGATGTGTTGAATGATTATAAAGAATATCATACACACATTATCTCTCAAAAAAATCAACAAATCGAATTTTTAAACAAATTAATGGTTTATATTAAAACCATTGGCCAAGATTTAAAAACAACAGATTATAATTTAAAAGCTAGTGAAGTAGAACAGAGAGAAATAATAGATGAAATTAATAAATTAAAAAAAGAATTAAATGATTTAGTAAAAAATGAAAACTAATATTAGTATAGAAGAATGAATACAGAAGATATCAAAAGAATGTTGGATAGTAAAATAAACGATGTACAATATGTTATAAACTATACAAAAAGTTCTCAACAAAAAATAAATAATATCATAAAAAGGTTGAAAAATTTAAAAGATGAACTGATCAGTGTTATTGAATATGACGCAATATTAAAATCTCAACTTGATGATTTAGAAGACTATGACAGTTGTTCTGAAAAACAACAAGTTGATATCATAATAAAAAATATAAGTGGTACATTAGAGAAATTGCGTATAGATTTAGCAAATGTAATTAGAAAATTATAATGTAGATTAAATATATATTAAATGCTTTCCCAACCAGATCCTAATGAAATTTTAAACGAAATGTCTGAATTAACAACTATTACAGATGCTTTAAAAGATAGAGAAGATAAATTATCACAAAATAATGCCTCTATGAAAGAACTTTTACAAAAAAGTCTTGGTATTGCTAATAGTATTAATGACTCAATTAAAAAAAAAATACAGGCCAATGAAACAGCTAGTTCAGAATTAATAAAAAAAATAAATGATACCAATACTAAACAAAAACAAAAAGAAAATGAAATAAAAAATCAAATAGCAAAATTGGGAGATTTGAGTGAATTAACAACTCTAGCTACTGATTTAAATAGATCTTTAGATTCTTTGGCAAAAGAAGTTGGTTATGATCCTAATAATCCTAATAATCCACCAACTGGAGGACCAACTGGAGCACAAACTAGAGCACCATCCTATGCCAATGTAGCAAATGGAACGAAAACAGAACAAGTTAAAGATGTATTAGGACTTAATAAAAGAGGCGGTTATACTTATACTCGTAAAAAAGGAAAAAGAAGACGAAGAGGTAAAAAATCAAGGAGAAAAGGTAGTAGTAAAAAAAAACAAGCACGATAAATAATTTAACATTTAGTATTAAATTATTTATAATTAGTTTTTTCTAACTCTACTATATAGAATGTTACCAAAATTATCTAAAATGAAGTTTTCTAAAAATGGTAGTGTACTTAATAATAAAGTCGTTTTATATATTGTTTTAATTATTTCCATTTTAAATATTTTAGGATATTTAATGAATAATAATTTAGAAGCAGTTATCTTTTTTGTAGTTCTAGGATTTTTAACAACTTATTTTAGTAGTAATATGATTATAGTTCTTACTATATCAATTATTGGAACAGCATTATTTTCCAATATTACTGCTTCACGAAAATTAAAAGAAGGAATGAAAGGTAAAAAAAATAATGAATCTGTTGACGAAAAAAAAACACAGGACAATAATTTAGATGAAGATGAAGACGAAGATGAGCCTTCAACAAGTTTAAAATCGGGAAAAAATAAAATTGATATGGTTGAAACATTAAATGAAGCTTATAGTAATTTACAAAAATCTGTTGGTAAAAATGGTGTAAAAGGACTTAAAAGTGATACCGCTCAATTATTAGATCAACAAAAAGAATTAATGCAAAATATTGAAAATATGCAACCCCTTATAGAAGGTGCAACTAATTTATTAGATGGATTGGATATGAGTAAATTTGAAGGGATTACAAGTATGTTAGCAAAGTTTTCAGGTGGAAACACAAATGAAAAATAAATTTAATTTATAAATTAGATATATATTAATTATATCATTAAATAATATATATGGCAAAATGTCCTCCAGGAGTAATATGTTTTGAAAATTTTACATTTTTATATATAATTATTTCTATTTTACTATTAGTTTATTTAATGTACATGAGACAATCTTCTGTAAAAATAGAATTAACTGATCTACAAAAAGATTCTCATTCAAAAAATAATTTTGGATATTTTCCAAAACCAAATTTTTCGTTTACCAACATGTTTCATGATGTTTTAATGAATCCTTACACTCCTCCTTTAAAAAATGACGATACTATTCCTCTTCGTGATATTCGTGGACAACCAGGTATTCCAATAAATATAAGTACACAATCTGTTGATACTAATTATCGTCAAGTGGGTATATTAAAACGATTAAATGGTCAAGAAAGTATTCTTCCACTTATGGGAAGACCGCTATTTGTTAATAGAGATAAATGGCAATATTATACAATGACAGATTCTAATAATTCAATAAAATTACCTGTAACTTTTAAACAAAAAAGTTGTACAAGTGAATATGGATGTGATCAAATATCAAATGGTGATACTGTATATGTTGATGGTATAAATGCTCCATTTAGTGTTACAGTTTATGATAACGATACAATTAGATATATTCCATATATTTAAAATTCATGTGTAAACTTTTTTTGTCTTTTTTCATTATTTATTTTGTGTGTTCGACATTCACTAGAACAATAAGCATTATCATTATACATATGTAGTTGTGTACTTATTCTATTCTTACAATAATAGCAATATTCTGTATTAATTGACATTGTTGGTTGTTTTTTTCCTTTAGCAAATGATTGGTTAAATACATTAAAGGTAAGATGTATATTGTTGTTATTTTCAAAGTCGTAGAAATTATAATCATAAGAAGATGTCTTGTTTTTTGGTTCATTTTCAACAAAATTATTTTCATCAATAATCTGATTATAATAATTATTATATTGTTCTTTTTCAGTATTCATATATTCCATTTCATCCAAAGATATACTTTTATCAGAATAAATGTGAATTATTTTTTTTTGATCAAAATTCACTTTTTTTGATTGGAAAATATTATAGTTAAAAGCAAAATGCAATATCCATGGATAAAATGTATTTTTCCAAAAGAAATAGCAGTTCAACAACATTGTATATAACATAGATTTTTTTTTATTTGTAATGGTATGATTAAGAAAAAAAAACAATCAATTTTTTTATTTTCCATCCAATTATAATAATTAGATTTGTCTATATTCATCTCCTTTACTTATTCCATTTTGAATATAATTATTATTTTTACTCTTTATTGTAGGACAATACGAAGTAATTCCATTATAGTATCGAAAATATTGTGATTCAGCTAGAGTTCCTCCACTGTAAACCTTGTTTGGATTTTTTTTTCCATAAACACCGTCAGGTTTTAGCCAGCTCACTGAAACACCTAACCTATACCATTCCATTAATTCAAGTTTGTGTCTTAATTTTAAAAATCTTGTTCTGTTTTTCTTTTTTTCTTTTTCAATACAATTTATTTGATGTATGTTAAATCCTTGATTATTATAACAAAAATTATTTACAATATATTTTATATCACATGGTAAATCAAGTTTTGAAATTACAATGTTCATTTCTTGTTTTGCTTTTTTTATGCAAAATTTAGTTTTTTATTTTTGTTCAATTTTTTTAAAGAAAAATAAAAGCTTTTTAATCATTTCCTCTGTTTGCTAAATTAATTAAAGTTTGTTTACTGGTATCTTTTGCATAATTTTGAACAGTTACGCCCATAGATGGTGGTCCTGTAAGATTTATATAGATTTGTTTTTGTCCTCCTGCATTAAAACTTGGTTCATTAACAGTAAGAGTAACATTTTCATTTTCATTTACATTTACATTTACATTTTCATTTACATTTTCATTTACATTTTCATTTTCATTTTCATTATAAGTATTATTCATTTCGCTCATATTGTTGTTTGTTAATTCGGGAAAAGTTTCTGTTGTGTTGTAAGAATTGCGGGTTTTTATTTCATTTATTTTTTCCTTAACTTTCTGTTCGTTGGTCTTTGTTGCTATCGGATCAGCTGTAGGTATTTCTACTTGATTAGCTGTAGTTATTAATGCTGGATTACCAGTATTTGTTACTATGTTTTTAGCAATAGGTCCAGTTGGTCCTGTTGGTCCTGTTGGTCCAGTTGTTAATTCATATGCTTGAGGTCTAGGTGGTTTTTCTGGCGGTACTTTTATTTCAGCTGTTGCACCTGTTAATTCAGATGTTGATCCTGTTGCTCCGGTTGGTCCTAATAAATATTTTTTAGGTTTAGTTGGTTTTTCTGGCGGTACTTTTATTTCAGCTGTTGCACCTGTTAATTCAGATGTTGATCCTGTTGCACCGGTTGGTCCAGCTGTTGCACCTGTTAATCCAGCTGTTGCACCTGTTAATCCAGCTGTTGCACCTGTTAATCCAGCTGTTGCACCTGT
>MDSY01157787.1_pt1 | contig 58473 bp, 43 predicted proteins | sample 811131 | NCBI WGS metagenome assembly MDSY01 (sample SAMN05326643, study PRJNA326480) | marine metagenome | isolation source: seawater | place: Atlantic Ocean: South West | collected 2010 | reverse complement strand
TGGTTGCGGCGCTTCTCGGCCTGCTTGGCGCGTTTCTTGGCTTGAGGTGAGTTGGCCACCGTCTTGCTCCTCAGAAAATCTGGATGAATTAGGTACAAATAAGGCCGCGTACTATGCCGCCGGTCTTATCGAATGTCAAGCCTGTATGAGGCGGCTTGAACGGCCCTGTTGATCAGTGGTCACAGTGGCCGAGGTGGCGGCATTTTACACCTAAGCTGCCTGACAATGGCAGCGGTGCGCCGCTATTATGGCGCTTTTATTTCGGTGCGATACTTCATGTCCCAATCTGCTGCCCCCGAACCCGCTACTCCCAAGGCGCCCAGCCTGCTCAGATCCGGCATGGTGGTGAGTGTCATGACCTTGTTGTCGCGGGTATTGGGCATGGTTCGGGACATTGTGGTTGCCGCCTATTTTGGTTCGCAGTCCGAGGCTGACGCGTTTTTTATCGCCTTCAAGATTCCGAACTTTTTGCGCCGTTTGTTTGCTGAGGGCGCCTTTGCGCAGGCTTTTGTGCCGGTGCTCTCGGAGTACCGCACCAAGTTCACATTGGCGCAGGTGCGCCAGCTGGTGGACCGGGTAACCGGCACCCTGGGGCTGACGCTGGCCGGGATTACCGCCCTGGGTGTGGCGGGCGCGCCGGTGCTGATTACGCTGTTTGCGCCCGGCTTTCATGATGACGCTGCCAAGCTGTCGCTGGCGACCGACATGTTGCGCATTACCTTTCCGTACCTGTTCCTGATTTCACTGACCGCGCTCTGCGGCTCGATTCTGAACAGTTACGGTCGCTTCGCCGTTCCTGCCTTTACCCCGGTGTTGCTGAACGTCAGCATGATTGGCGCGACCCTGTGTCTGACCCCCTATTTTGAGCAGCCCATCATGGCGCTGGCCTGGGGGGTGTTTATCGCCGGTGTGGCGCAGCTGCTGTTCCAGCTACCGTTCCTTGCGCAGATCAAGCTGCTGCCGGTGCCAAGGCCCAACCGCAAGGATCCGGGCGTCAAGCGCATCATGACGTTAATGATTCCGGCGCTCTTTGGCGTGTCGGTCAGTCAGATCAATTTGTTGCTGGATACGGTGCTGGCGTCCTTCCTGCAAACGGGCAGCATCTCCTGGCTGTATTACGCCGATCGTCTGTCCGAGTTGCCGCTGGGGGCCTTTGGTATCGCCATCGGCACGGTCATCCTGCCAGCCCTGTCTCGCCAGCATGCCGGCGAAGACCTGAAGGCCTTCGGGCGCACGCTGGACTGGGCGGTGCGTATGGTGCTGCTGGTCGGGGTGCCGGCGGCGCTGGCGCTGTTGCTGCTGTCGGAGCCGTTGATTGCGACGCTGTTTCATTACGGTGCGATGACCGACGCAGACGTGGGGCAGTCAGCAGCAGCGCTGCGTGCCTACGCGATCGGCGTGATGACCTTCATGCTGATCAAGGTGCTGGCGCCCGGCTACTTTGCGCGCCAGGACACCAAAACGCCGGTGCGCATCGCCATTATCTGCATGGTGGCCAACATGGGGTTGAACCTGCTGTTGATCTGGCCGTTGCAGCATGTGGGGCTGGCGCTGGCGACCTCGCTGTCGGCGCTGCTCAATGCCGGGCTGTTGTGGTGGGGGCTGCGCCGCGATGGTGTGTACCACGCACAGCCGGGCTGGCCGCGCTTTGCCTTGCGCCTGGTGCTTGCCACGGCTGCCATGGCGGCGCTGCTGATATGGCTGGTGCCGGCAACGCCGGATTGGCTCGCCTGGGGCTGGCAGCGCAAGGCCTGGGAAATGACGCTATTGGTGGTGGGCGGAATGCTGGTGTACCTGGCGGTGCTGTTCGCTCTGGGCTTGCGCCTGCGCGAGCTGCGGGCTGCGCAGGGTTGAACGGCATGACGGGCGGCCCTGCAAGTCTGTATACTGCTGCGTTTCGATTGATCCACCTTTGACGAGCAATATGGAACTGGTCCGCGGTTTACATAACCTGCGGCCCCGGCACCGGGGCTGCGTCGCCACCATCGGCAACTTCGACGGCGTACATGTTGGCCACCAGGCCATTCTGGCGCGCCTGCGTGCGCACTCAGAGCGCCTTGGCCTGCCTGGCTGTGTGGTGATTTTCGAGCCGCAACCCCGTGAATTTTTCGCGCCCGATGCTGCGCCGCCGCGTTTGACGCGTCTGCGCGAGAAGCTTGCGCTGTTGCAGCAGCACGGCGTTGATCGGGTGCTGTGCCTGGCGTTTAACCGCCGCTTGCGTGAGCTGAGCGCCGAGCAGTTTGTTCAACAGGTGCTGATTGAGGGCCTGGGTGTGCGCCATCTGGAAGTGGGTGACGACTTCCGCTTTGGTTGTGATCGCTCCGGCGACTTTGCCTTTTTGCAGGATAGCGGCGCCAAGCATGGCTTTACCGTCGAGGCGGCCAACACCGTGGCCGAAAATGGCGAGCGCATCAGCAGCACCCGTCTGCGCCAGGTGTTGGCAGAGGGTGACTTTATTCTTGCTTCGTTGCTGCTGGGGCGCCCGTTCAGCATTACCGGACGCGTGGTCTATGGCCAGCAGTTGGGCCGCACGCTGGGAGCGCCGACCGCCAATGTGCAGCTCAAGCGCGTGAATCCGCCGCTGCACGGCGTTTACCGCGTCAGCGCTGAGGTGGATGGTGTGGTGCGCAAGGGCGTGGCCAACATCGGCAAGCGCCCGTCGGTCAGCGGTGACGGCAAGGCACACCTTGAGGTGCACCTGTTTGATTTTTCCGGCGATCTCTACGGGCGTCGCCTGACTGTGGTATTTCATCAGAAACTGCGAGACGAGCAGCGTTTCGACTCGCTGGACGCATTGCAGGCAGCGATCAAGGCCGATTTTGCTGCCGCCAGGGCCCAGTGGGGCCTGTGAATTTTTCGAGAGCCTGACACAACATGACCGACTACAAAGCGACATTGAACCTGCCCGCCACGGACTTCCCGATGAAGGCCGGGCTGCCGAACCGCGAACCCGAGACCCTCAAGCGTCTGGACGGGCTGTATCAGCGGATTCGCGAGGTCAGCCAGGGGCGCCCGCAGTTCATCCTGCACGACGGCCCTCCCTACGCCAACGGCGTGATTCACATCGGTCATGCGCTGAACAAGATCATCAAGGACATGATTGTCCGCTCCAAGACCCTGTCGGGTTTTGATGCACCCTACGTTCCGGGCTGGGATTGTCACGGCCTGCCGATCGAGCACAAGGTCGAGACTACCCACGGCAAGCACTTGCCGGCCGAGCAGGTGCGCGCGCTGTGCCGCGAATACGCAGGCGAGCAGGTTGCCCTGCAGAAGGCAGACTTTATTCGCCTGGGCGTGCTGGGTGATTGGGACAACCCCTACCTGACCATGAACTTTGCCAACGAGGCGGGTGAAATCCGCGCCTTGGGCCGTTTGGTCGAGCAAGGTGTGGTGTTCAAGGGTCTGAAACCGGTCAACTGGTGTTTTGACTGCGGCTCGGCGCTGGCCGAGGCGGAAGTGGAATACCAGGACAAGAGCTCAGAGGCCATTGATGTTGCCTTTGTGGCGGAAGATACCGACAAGCTCGCCGCCGCTTTTGGTCTGCCTGCGCTGAGCAAGCCCGCCGCGATCGTCATCTGGACCACTACCCCCTGGACCATCCCGGCCAACCAGGCGCTGAACGTCCACCCTGAATTCAGCTACGCGCTGGTCGATACCGGCGAGCGCCTGCTGGTGCTGGCCGAAGATCTGGTCGAGAGCTGTCTGGAGCGCTACGGGCTTGAGGGGCAGGGGCTGGCAACCGCTGAAGGTGCAGCGCTTGAGCTGATCCGTTTCCGTCACCCGCTGTACGAGCGCTTCTCGCCGGTTTATCTGGCCGAGTATGTTGAACTGGACGCCGGCACTGGCGTCGTTCACTCGGCGCCGGCCTACGGTGAAGACGACTTCCGTACCTGCAAGCAGTACGGCATGAGCAATGACGACATTCTCAGCCCGGTACAAAGCAATGGCGTGTACGTGTCTGACCTGCCGTTCTTTGGTGGCCAGTTCATCTGGAAGGCCAATCCTGCCATTGTTGCCAAGCTGGAAGAAGTCGGTGCACTGCTCAAGCACAACCGCATCCAGCACAGCTACATGCACTGCTGGCGCCACAAGACGCCGCTGATCTACCGCGCCACCGCACAGTGGTTTGTGGGCATGGACGTACCGGTCGATGGCGGTGCCACGCTGCGTGAACGCGCCCTCAAGGCCATTGAAGAAACCGAGTTTGTTCCGGCCTGGGGCAAGCAGCGCCTGCACAACATGATTGCCGGTCGTCCGGACTGGTGTATCTCCCGTCAGCGTAACTGGGGTGTGCCGATCCCGTTCTTCCTGCATCGCGAGACGGGCGAGCTGCACCCGCGTACCGTTGAGCTGATCGAGCAGGTTGCGCAGCGGGTCGAGCAACAGGGCATCGATGCCTGGTTCAATCTGGATGCTGCCGAGCTGCTGGGTGACGAGGCGCCGCTGTACGAGAAGACCAGCGATACGCTGGATGTCTGGTTTGACTCCGGGACAACCCACTGGCACGTGATGCGTGGCTCGCACCCCATGGGGCATGATGAGGGCCCGCGCGCCGATCTGTATCTGGAAGGCTCTGACCAGCACCGTGGCTGGTTCCATTCGTCCTTGCTGACCGGTGCGGCCATTGACGGGCACGCTCCCTATCGTGGCCTGCTGACCCATGGTTTTACCGTGGACGAGAAGGGCCGCAAGATGTCCAAGTCGCTGGGCAACACCATCGCCCCGCAGAAGGTCAACGACACGCTGGGCGCTGACATCCTGCGTCTGTGGGTATCGTCGACCGACTACTCGGCTGAAATGGCCGTGTCTGACCAGATTCTGCAGCGCAGTGCCGATGCCTATCGTCGTATCCGCAATACCGCGCGATTCCTGCTGTCCAACCTGAACGGTTTTGACCCGGCGACCGATGCGCTGCCGGCCGAGCAGATGCTCGATTTGGACCGCTGGGCGGTGGATCGCGCGCGCCTGCTGCAGCAGGAAATTGTTGAGGCCTACGACACCTACCGCTTCTGGAATGTGTACCAGAAGATTCACAACTTCTGTGTGCAGGAACTGGGCGGCTTCTACTTGGATATCATCAAGGACCGCCAGTACACCACGCAGGCCAACAGCGTGGCGCGCCGCTCCTGCCAGACGGCGCTGTACCACATTGCCGAAGCACTGGTGCGCTGGATTGCCCCGATTCTGAGCTTCACCGCCGAGGAGTTGTGGCAGTACCTGCCGGGTGAGCGCAATGATTCTGTGATGCTCAACACTTGGTATGAGGAACTGGCCGAGCTGCCGGAGGGGCAGGCTCTGGGTCGTGAGTTCTGGGCCGACGTGATGCGCGTGAAGGAAGCGGTCAACAAGGAAATTGAGAACCTGCGTAACGCCAAGACCCTGCGCGGTAACCTGGAAGCAGAAGTAACCTTGTTCGTTGACCAGCCGCTGCAAGAGCGCCTGGCCCAGCTGGGCGATGAGCTGCGCTTTGTACTGATCACCTCCCAGGCCGCACTGGCGCCGTTGGCGCAGGCCGACGAACAGGCGGTGGCGACCGAGGTCGACGGTCTGAAGCTGCGGATCGTCAAATCGGCTGCGACCAAGTGCGCACGTTGCTGGCATCTGCGTGATGACGTTGGCAGCAACCCGGCGCACCCGGAGATCTGTGGCCGCTGTGTCGAGAACATCGAAGGTGCTGGCGAGGTGCGCAAGCATGCCTGATCTGCGTCGCGGCAGTCTGATCTGGCTTTGGTTGTCGGTTGTCGTCATCGCGCTGGATCAGGTGACCAAGTGGATCGCGGTGGACACCCTGCAGATGTATCAGCAGGTGCCGATCATTGATGGCCTGTTCAGCTTTACGCTGGCCTATAACACCGGTGCCGCATTCAGCTTTCTGGCGGATGCCAGCGGCTGGCAGCGTTGGCTGTTCGCTGGGATTGCCGTCGTGGTGAGCGTGGTGTTGTGCGTCTGGCTGGCGCGGCTGGACCGCGCGCGCAGGATGGAAGCGATTGCACTGGCGCTGATCCTTGGTGGCGCCCTGGGTAACCTCTATGACCGGGTTATCCACGGTAAGGTGACCGACTTTATTTTGGTGCACTGGCAGCAAAGCTGGTTCTTCCCGGCGTTCAATATCGCCGACAGCGCCATTACCGTCGGTGCCGCACTGCTGCTGCTCGACATGTTTTTTGGTCGCAAGCCTGAGTAATAAAGCGCGCCCGCCCCTAGTGAGGCGGGCGCCGCCGTCCTGATGAGATAGATGCCATGACAGAAAACCGAATCGGTCACGACTCCGAGGTGACCCTGCACTTTACCCTCAAGCTGCCCAACGGTGACGTGGTCGATACGACGCTGGACAAGCAGCCGGCTACCTTCAAGGTAGGGGATGGCAGCCTGCTGCCCGGATTTGAACAGGTGCTGTTCGGGCTCAAGGCCGGCGATGCCCGCAGCTTTGAGATTGACCCTGAGCGAGGCTTTGGCCCGGGCAATGAACAGAATATCCAGACTGTGCCGCGCGATCAGTTCAACGAGATGGAACTGGAGCCGGGTTTGCTGGTGATCTTTACCGATGCCGCCGGAGGCGAGTTGCCCGGTGTGGTCAAGCAGGTGCATGACCAGGTGGTCGAGGTGGACTTCAATCATCCGCTGGCCGGCAAGGTCATTACCTTCGATGTCGAGATCGTCGACGTACGCTAGCGAGCACCAAGAGGCTATTCATGCAGATTAAACTGGCCAATCCACGCGGCTTCTGCGCCGGTGTTGACCGCGCCATTGAAATCGTCAACCGTGCGCTCGAAGTGTTCGGCCCGCCAATCTATGTGCGTCACGAAGTGGTGCATAACAAGTTCGTGGTGGAAGACTTGCGCAACCGCGGCGCCGTGTTTGTCGAGGAGATCGACCAGGTACCGGATGACGTCATCGTCATCTTCAGTGCGCATGGCGTATCTCAGGCGGTGCGGCAGCAGGCGGAAGATCGCGGACTCAAGGTGTTTGATGCCACCTGCCCGCTGGTCACCAAGGTGCACATGGAAGTAACTCGCTACAGCCGTGACGGCCGCGAGTGCATCCTGATCGGGCATGCCGGTCACCCTGAGGTGGAAGGCACCATGGGGCAGTATGACGCCAGCAACGGTGGCGCCATCTATCTGGTCGAAGACGAGAACGATGTAGCGCGTCTGTCGGTACGCGACCCCCAGCGCCTGGCTTTTGTCACCCAGACAACGCTGTCGATGGATGACACCGCCAAGGTGATCGATGCCCTGCGTGCGCGTTTCCCGGCCATTGACGGGCCGCGCAAGGACGATATCTGCTATGCCACCCAGAACCGTCAGGACGCGGTCAAGCAGCTTGCTGTCGAGTGTGATGTTGTTCTGGTGGTCGGCAGCCCCAATAGCTCCAACTCCAATCGCCTGCGCGAACTGTCCGAGCGTATGGGCACCCCGGCTTACCTGATTGACGGTGCCAGCGAGATTCAGGCTGCCTGGCTGCAGGGCGTCGGCAAGATTGGTGTCACCGCCGGGGCGTCGGCACCAGACGTGCTGGTTCGCCAAGTGATTGAGCATCTGCATGCCCAGGGCGCGACCGGCGCGGAAGAGCTGGCTGGTAAGGAAGAGAATATCGTCTTCAGCGTGCCGAAAGAGCTGCGGATTGTTGATCTGAGCTAAGGCATTGAGGCGCCAGGCCGACCTGCTGTAGGGACGCGACATGTCGCGCCCGCTTCTTGATACCAGCACAGAGGCCGCGCGGCCAAGGCATGCTCTGGCCCTATGGGAGCTTCCACAACCCACGTATCGCGGCGACGCCCTGTGCACCCGCGTTATGCGCTGCCGCCAAGTCCTCGCCAGTAAGCCCTCCGAGCAGATAAACCGGCAGGCGACAGTTGTTGAGCATGCCGTGGGCCTGCTCCCAGCCCAATGGACTGGCTTCCGGATGTGATGCTGTAGGCAGCAAGGGCGACAGCACAGCAAAATCTACCCCAAGCCTCTCGGCCATCTGCAGCTCCTCTGCATTATGGCAGGATGCACTGAGCCAGCGCGAAGCGCTCAGCGGGCGTACCGGTTCTGGTTGTCCGCACAGTGTACGCAGCTGCCGTGATGTCAGGTGCCACCCGGCACGGCGGTCTGCAGGTGGCTGGTCACCCTTGAGCATAAAGGTAGCCCGCGCTCCGTAGCGTTGCAGCACCTGCTCGCACAGGGCTTCATAGTCTTGGGTGTCGAGCTGGGTTTGGCGCAGTTGAATCAGGCTGATGCCGGTGTCGATGGCGTGCTCAATGCCTTGCAGCACCTCTGAGGCGGCGCAATCGGGCGTAATCAGGTAGCGCTGGGGCAGTCTAGCTGCAGCTACGATAGGCTGGTTGGCCGCCGGGAAGGCATAGCTTGGCAGCTGGTGCTCGGTTACCCATCGGACCGGCTGGCCTTCTGCGCCGTGCGCCGTGCCCGTGAACTCGGATACCTCCCAGACATCCAGCCTGATGTGCTTGTCCGGGTAGTTGTGCTGCACGTCAATCAATGGTCGGGCCTGCTGCACGGTTATACCCAGTTCTTCATGCAGCTCGCGTTGTAATGCCTCCAGGCGGCTCTCGCCCGGCTCAAGCTTGCCGCCCGGAAACTCCCATAACCCGCCCTGGTGAGCGTCGTCTGGTCGTTTGGCAATCAGAATGCGGCGCTCGGCGTCGCGAATCACCGCAGCCATGACATGAATGCGGCGCATGGTCATTGTTCCGGCAGGTCGTCAGAGAACAGGTCCTGCTCTTCATTCTCGCCGCCGGGGATAACGTGTTCTTCGGCGGCCCAGGCGCCCAGGTCGATCAGCCGGCAGCGCTCGCTGCAGAACGGCCGCTGGGGGAAGGTTTCATTCCAGGACACCGGTGCCTGGCAGGTGGGGCAGTTGACGGTCAGCGTCATCAGGGGCGCTCCAGTAATTGCATATAGCGAGCGTGCAGTGCGTCAACCTGGGCATGCAGGGCGGCAAGGTCGCTGTCGTTGGTCAATACATCGTGGGCGTGGCGCAGGCGCTCTTCGCGCTGTGCCTGGGCCTGCATGATGGCGCGTACCTGTGCCTCGGGCACCGCATCGCGCTGCACGGTGCGCGCCAACTGCATGGTCTCAGGCACATCGACAACGATTACCCGGCTGGTCAGGCTGTTTTGTCCGGATTCGACCAGCAAGGGGGAAACCAATAGCGCGTATGGGGAAGTGGCGGAGTGCAGGTCGGTGATGATCTCATCGCGGATCAGCGGGTGCAGCAATTGCTCCAGCCACTGCCGTTGTTCCGGAGCGGCAAAGACTGTTTCGCGCAGAGCGGCTCTGTTCAGTGTCCCGTCGTCGAGCAGCATGGCGTCGCCAAAGCGGTCGACGATGTGCGCCAACGCCGGGCGTCCCGGCTCAACCACGACACGAGACTTCTGGTCGGCATCCACAACATGAATGCCGTGGGCGGCGGCAAAGCGGTTGGCGGCAGCGGTTTTGCCGCTGCCAATGCCGCCGGTCAGGCCTATGATCATCCGGTGTTCCTTCGTTCAGGGCGCCGATCGTTATGGCCCCGGACAGGAGCGAGTCAGAAACCGGCGAAACGCAAATAATGGCCGGTAATTGTCTCACCCCAGATCAGAGCGATCCAGCCGGCGATGGCCAGGTAGGGGCCAAAGGGCAGGGGCGTGCTGTTATTTGCACCGCGCGCCTTGAGAATGATCAGGCCCAAAATGGCGCCGACCAGAGAAGACAGCAGGATGGTCAGCGGCAGCACCTGCCAGCCACCCCAGGCGCCCAGCATGGCCAGCAGCTTGAAGTCGCCGTAACCCATGCCTTCCTTGCCGGTAACCAGCTTGAACAGCCAGTACACCGACCACAGGCTCAGGTAGCCAGCAACGGCGCCCCAGAGCGCGGTGTTGAGGTCTGTGTACACGCCAAAGCTGTTGAAGATCAGGCCCAGCCACAGCAGTGGCAGGACTATGATGTCCGGCAGCAGTTGGGTATCGGCGTCAATCATGCTCAGGCAGACCAGCGCCCAGGTGAGCACCAGCATGCCCGCGGTTGCCAGGCCAAAGCCCATTTGCCAGGCAACCAGCATGGAAAGCCCGGCAGTCAGCAGCTCGATTGCCGGGTAGCGCAGGCTGATCGGCTCTTTGCAGTTGCCGCAACGGCCGCGCAGCAGGAGGTAGCTGATGACCGGTATATTCTGCCAGGGTTTGATCTCGGTCTTGCACTTGGGGCAATGCGAGTGCGGCAGAATGAGGTTGTAAGTCGCCGGCGGCGCGTGCTCGCGGTCGGGCTCAAGAATCTCCCGCGCCTGCTGTTGCCACTCAATTTCCAGCATGCGTGGTACGCGCAGAATGACCACGTTGAGAAAGCTGCCAATGATCAGGCCCAGGAGGCCGGCGAGCAAAATAAAGGCCAGCGGGGTGCTGGCCAGATAAGCGCTGAATTGCATGTGTTTAGACGACGTTACCGAGCTGGAAGATTGGGAGGTACATGGCGATGATGAGGCCGCCTACCAAGACACCCAGCACGCACATGATCATCGGCTCGAGCAGTGTCGTCAGGTTGTCAACTTTGTTGTCAACTTCTGCCTCGTAGTAGTCCGCTACCTTTTCCAGCATCCCGTCCAGGTTACCAGACTCCTCGCCGATGCCGGCCATTTGCACCGCGAGCGACGGGAACACATTGGTGGTACGCATTGAGAAGTGAAGTTGCGAGCCGGCAGAGACGTTCTCTTTGATTTTCATCACCGCGTTATAAAACACGACATTACCTGATGCCCCGGCGACAGAATCAAGGGCATCTACAAGAGGTACGCCCGCCGCAAAGGTTGTCGACAGCGTGCGTGCGTAGCGCGCTACGGCAGCCTGATAAATGATTTCGCCTACAATGGGGGCTTTGAGCAAGGTCCTGTCTTGGAAATCTCTGAAGGCTTTGGATCGGCGGTGCGCTTGTCCGTAGGCATAGCCCGCGACGATGATCATGACCAGCAGGATGAACCACCAAGATTGCAGCCATTCGGATAACGCGATGACGAAGGTGGTGAACGCGGGTAGCTCGGCGCCAAAGTTAGAGAAGACCTCTTGAAAGCTTGGTACCACTTTCAGCAGCAAAATTGCGGTTACGATAATCGCTACCACAATAACTGCGATCGGGTAGGTCATCGCCTTCTTGATTTTGGCTTTGAGAGCCTCGGTTTTCTCTTTGTAGGTCGCGATGCGGTCAAGCAGGGACTCGAGACGACCGGACTGTTCACCTGACTCGACGAGGTTGCAAAATAGGTCGTCAAAGTGCTGTGGATGCTGGCGCAGGGAGTCGGCTAGCGTATTACCAGCAGCCACATTGGTTTTAATCTCGTTGACGAGCTTGGCCAGGTTGGGGTTTTCAGCACCTTCCGCAATGATTTCGAAGGCCTGAATGATGGGAACGCCGGACTCCATCATTGTCGCCAGTTGCCGTGTGAAAAAGGCAATGTCGAGTGGCTTGATCGGCTTTGCCCGCTTGCTGAACAGGGTGGATTTGCGGTTGATCTTGGTAACCAAGATTCCCTGTTTTCGCAGCTGGTGTTTGATTAGCGCCGCATTGGCGCCCTGAATCTCACCAGTGATTTTGGTGCCTTTACGATCTTTTCCCTCCCACTTGAAAGGGAAAAGCTTTTCTTCCTTGGCCTTTTTGGCGGCGGCAGGGTTCTTTTTAAGTGCTGCTTGTTGCGCCATGACTTAGTCCTTGGTCACTCGGTTTACTTCCGCCAGACTGGTCACGCCCTCTTCGACCTTCATCAGGGCTGACTGACGTAAGTTTCTGAAGCCCTCGCTCTGGGCGACGTCTGAGATCTGAATCGAGTTGCCGTCTTCCATGATGATGCGTTGCATGGCCGGGGTGATCCTGACGACCTCATAGATACCAACACGTCCTTTATAACCGTCTTTGCAATTTTCGCAACCCACAGGGCCATAAATTGTCAGGCCGGCATCAATTTTTTCGGTGGAGAACCCTTCCTCGATCAATGTTTCTCTTGGAACCTCCATCGGCTTTTTGCAGCTTTTGCATAGGCGTCTGGCAAGGCGTTGAGCGATGATGAGGTTTACCGATGTGGCGATGTTGAAAGATGGGACGCCCATGTTGCGCATCCGGGTCAGTGTTTCAGCTGCGCTGTTGGTGTGCAGGGTGGACATGACCATGTGGCCCGTTTGTGCGGCCTTGATGGCAATTTCAGCGGTTTCAAGGTCGCGGATCTCACCCACCATGATGATGTCTGGGTCCTGACGGAGGAACGCGCGCAGGGCTTTTGCGAAATCCATCCCCTGCTTGGGGTTGACGTTGACCTGGTTGATGCCTTCAAGGTTGATTTCAACGGGGTCTTCAGCGGTCGATATGTTCCGCTCGCTGGTGTTAAGGATGTTCAGGCCCGTATAAAGAGAGACCGTTTTGCCTGAGCCGGTGGGCCCTGTGACCAGGATCATGCCTTGCGGGCGTGAAAGCGCTGCCAGATACATCTGCTTCTGGTCATCTTCGTAGCCCAGGGCATCAATGCCCATTTTTGCACTTTCCGAGTCGAGGATTCGGAGTACTACCTTTTCGCCCCACAACGTGGGAAGGGTATTGACCCGGAAGTCGATGGCCTTGTTTTTGGATATCTTCAGCTTGATGCGACCGTCCTGCGGTTTGCGCCGCTCGGCGAGGTCCATCGAAGACATGACCTTCAGGCGAGCTGCGATGCGAACGCCGAGTTGCTGCGGAGGTTTGGCCACTTCGTGCAGGACGCCGTCGGTGCGAAACCGCACCCGATACACCTTTTCATAGGGTTCGAAATGCAAGTCGGAAGAGCCCATACGTACGGCGTCTAGCAGCATCTTGTTGACGAATCTTACGATCGGGGCGTCATCCGCTTCAGAGCCGCCTTCCTGCTTGTCTTCATCCTTTACCGCCTGAACGTCAAGTTCATCCAGGTCGGTATCCGTGATGTCTCCCAAGCCACCGGTCGGGTTATCCAGGTATTTTTCTATTGCACTGTGCAGCTTATCGTCTTCAACGATTACTGCGTCGGTCATCAGGCCGGTGTTGAACTGAATGTCGCTAAGCGCTTGTTGATTGGTTGGGTCTGACAGGGCCAGGTACAGTCTGGAACCTCTCTTAAACAGGGGCATAACGTTGTGCTGGCGTATCAGCTTTTCACTGACCAGTTCGCTGGGTTGTGCCTCCTTCTCCAGTGCTGCCAGGTCAAAGTAGGGGTAGCCGAACTCGTCTGCGCACACCATGGCTAGCGACTTTGCGTCGGCAAGCTTTCGTTGGACGAGGTGGGTAATGAACGGGATCTTATCTTGCGCTGCCTGTTGAGATGCTTTGCCCGCAGCTTCCGAGCTTAGGATCCCTTCTTGCACGATACGGCGTGCGAGCCCTGATAAAACGGGAGTTTCCATGAGGCCTTATGTTCCAATCAATCGTTACGCTTTACTCTTCACTATAGTACACGTGCCTTACTATTTGCACTGTTGTGCGGGTGAAGGCGTACGGGGTGTTTGATGTGTGACAAAAAAAGTCACTTTCGGCCTATTTGTGTGAGCTTTCGCGTCGTGGCTACTGCTCAATTTGGCTAGAAAAGCGTTAGTGATAGGGGGTTGCAGTGGATGGCACAGCATTTGCTTTTACGTCAGGTAGCCAACCGGCTATCTCACAAAAGGAGTTTACTATGAAGGCTCAAAAGGGTTTTACCTTGATCGAGCTGATGATCGTAGTTGCGATCATCGGTATCCTGGCTGCCATCGCACTGCCGGCCTACCAAGACTACACCGCTCGCGCTCAGGCAACTGAAGGCTTGAAAGCGACCGCTGGTCTGCAGGCTGATATCGCTGTGGATTCTGCAGAGGCCGCGGCTGCTGCTGCTGGCGCCACAACCATCGCCTCGGCGCTGCTGCTTGATGGTCAATATTTTGATCCAGGCGAAGTGACTGTGAGCAACGCCGGTGTTATCACCGTTGCTTTCTCTTCGGGTGCCCTGGCTGGTGATACCCTGACCATGACTCCGACTGTAAGTGCGACTGGCCAGATTGCCGGTTGGACTTGTGCTGGTACTCTTGATCCCGCCCACATTCCGTCCGGCTGCCGCTAACGGATAGGTGGATAGAGTTTTAGCAGTAGTTTTACGCGCTGCTTGTTGACTCTTTGCGATAAAAACCCCCGGTTTGTCCGGGGGTTTTTTATGGGTGCCGGCTGAGTCTGGACTCCATCCTGGTGGGCGGCACTTCCTGCACACTTGGTCTAGCTACGCTCAGAATCTTAGTAGCAATGGCCTTTCATCTTTGTTTCCCCCTTCTCCCACAACCGCCACTCCCCAGTCTCATACGCCTGCCACTGCTCATTGCTGGTCAGTGGCTCCGTTGCGATCACAGTCACCACATCGTTGCGGGTGGTGTGCTGCTGAAAGTCGATTTCCAGGTCAATGTCACTGAGCACGGCTGGGCCGAAGGGCGCGCGGCGGGTGATCCAGTGGAGTTTGCTGGTACACAGGGTGAACAGCCAGTCGCCGTTGCTGAGCATCAGGTTGCATACCCCCAGTTCGCGCAGCGGGGCGCAGCATTGGCTGAGGGTGTCGGCGATCTCGGCAAGGCTTGGGGACTTGCTGTAGCGGCGGACGAGGTTATTCAGCAGGTGGCAGAAGATGGCTTCGCTGTCGGTGTCGCCGACCGGGGTGTAGTGGCCGCTGTCAGGGTTGAAATCGGCCAGTTGACCATTGTGGGCGAAGGCCCAGTACTGGCCCCAGAGTTCGCGAGTGAACGGGTGGGTGTTGGCCAGGCTAACGCCGCCGACATTGGCCTGTCGGATATGGCAGATAACGTTTTCCGACTTGATCGGGTATTGCTCGATCAGCTTGGCAATGGCCGAGCTGTGGCAAGGGTTGGGGTCGTGAAAGCAGCGTAACCCGCGTCCTTCGTAAAAGGCCACTCCCCAGCCATCACGGTGCGGGCCGCTGTCGCCGCCGCGGCGCATCAGGCCGGCGAAGCTGAAACAGATGTCGGTCGGGACGTTGGCGCTCATGCCAAGCAGTTCGCACATGGTGACTCCGGGGTTGGCGGGTGGCTACAGGCATTCTACCCGGCGCTGGGCGAGTTTTGTGTTCAGATGCCGGTGCTTGTTTTGCCTTCGTGCATGGGCCGGTAAGAGAGCAGTGGTGATGTTCCTTTCTGGGGCGTTGCTGTGCATTTTGTGGTGCGGTTGCTGCGCGGCAGCTGACTCTTTTTTATTTTTTGACTCACTCGTTGGCGGCTTACGGCTGTCTAGAGAGGTGCTTTCAGAGCCTCGTAAACATTGAGTATTGATCTGTCTTGGTGGCTGTGACTCAATGGTCACAGAATTGCATTATCTTGTTTTGGATCAACTCAGGGCTGTTCTCTTCTTTTCTACAATAAGAGTCTCTTTCCCTGCCTGCATCGGATGTGCAGTTTCGTCTGGTGCTCGATTCCGTTGTGCGTTGCGGTCGCCTGAACCGTCGCGCTTACACCCAACTGGTATTGAGGACGTCGACTATGAAGCAACTGACCCCAATGGATTCCCACTTCTTCTACTTTGAGGCCCCAAACCAGCCGATGATGATCGGAAGTCTCTGGTTATGTGATCAGAGCAGTGCGCCAGGTGGGTTGGTGCGACACAAGGAAATCCTGCAGTACATATCCGATCGCCTGAACACGACGTCTTACTTTCGCCGCCGCCTTGAGCAGGCGCCTTTTCAGCTGGATGACCCGTACTGGCTGGATGATGAAAACTTCGATTTGGAATACCACGTTCGGCATGTCGGCTTGCCGCAGCCGGGCGACTGGCGTCAGCTGTGCATCTTCACCGCCCGTACCATGTCGCGCAGCGTCGACATGGAGCGCGCGCCCTGGGAAATCTACATCATCGAGGGCGTCAATAACGTACCGGGCATTCCGCCGAACAGTTTTGCGGTGCTGATTCGCTTCCACCACGCCTATGTGGACGGCAAGGCCTGCCTGGAGCTGACCACAGCCATGATGGAGGAGACCGCCGAGCACGAATATGGCCGGCGTGATCGCGTCGAGGTGGCGGAGCGCGCGCCAACCCGGCTGGAGATGTGGGCGCGCACTACGCCGCGCATGATGGGGCAGTCTTTGCGTAGCTTGCGCGCCGGCTGGGTGGCCGGGCGCAAGAGTCTGGACCTGGTGCGTCGCCTGCGTGACGAGGCCCAGCCCGAGCAGCGCAGGGTGCCGCGCACTCTGTTTAACGCCCAAGTGTCGCCGCATCGCGCCTATGGTGCCCTGACCTGGAGTATCCCCGAACTCAAGCGTATGCGGCAGCTGTGCCCGGGTGCCACGCTGAATGATGTGGTCATCGCCATTATTGGCGGCGGCATGCGGCGTTATCTGATGCACCACAACCAGTTGCCGGCCAATGAGTCTCTGGTGTCGATGTGTCCGGTGTCGGTGCGGCCGAGTGAGGCGATGAAGGACTGCGGTAACCTCATTTCTGCGATGTTCATCGGCATCGGCACCGATATGGCCGATGCGACAGATCGGCTGGCGGCAGTCCATCGTCGCACGGCGCGCGGTGTGCCGCTGGCCAGGGATGTGCTCTGTGATCTGAACAACGCCGTGGGTGACATGATCCCGCCTTACGTGCGCGCACTTGGCGCCTGGGTGCAGAACAAGGTGCGCCTTGCCGGGGTGCTGCCGCTGATCAACACGCTTATCACCAATGTGCCGGGTATTCCCGGGCTGCAGCCGCGCTATTTTGCGGGCGCCAAGATCGTCAACGTGTTCCCCATTGCGCCGGTGTGCGATGGCATGGGTGTCAGCCACTGCCTGACCGGCATTTATGACGATCTGAATCTCGGTGTACTGGCAGACCGCAAAATGATGCCCGACATGGATCAGTACATCGCCTGCATGGCGGCCTCCACTGATGAGTACCGTGCCCTGCTGGCAGAGCTGGAAAAGGCAGCGGCCGCAGAGCCGGTTGCGCTGGAAGCGCGCAAGCAGGCTATAGACGCATCGGCCGGCGATCCAGCTGGTGCCGGTTCGCCGGCCGCCCAGCCTGAAAAAAGCCGACAAGCCGGGCGCCGACGCAAAACGTCCAGCCGCCCCACTGAAGGGCCAGCCGCGGCCACTGCCAAGCCGGCCGGCGCAGCTTGAACCTGATCAATCGCACTGTGGCGGCACTCAGCGTGCCGGGGGAGTAACGTATGGCGGTTAATTTATTTCAGCGAGGCAAGAGCAAGGCGCTGCTGCAATCCATGGAGAAGGCCGAGGACTACGCACAGTGGAGCGAGTTTGCAGCGGCCTGGGATCATGAGCAGGGGTTGGACGACTGGAAGCAGGATGACGCCTGCGAAAGCTATGACTATCGCTCGATACGCCAGCGCCTGGATATATTGCGTGACCTACGCTTTCGCAAGGACTGGCACCAGCTGCTGTTTGTGCTCAACGAAGGGGTCCACGGCAACCTTGGCGGAATCGGCAAGCCATCGCTCTACAACAAGGCGCGCCTGGGCACCAAGAACCTGATCACCCGCTATATTGACGAGCTGTGTGGTGCCCTGAACGATCTGAACGAGGTCGATGACGAGATTGTTCCGCTGGCCGAGAAGCAGGATTTCTTTCTGCGCGCCAGCCACTGCAACGGCCGCACGGCGCTGATGCTGAGTGGCGGTGCGGTGCTCGGGTTCTTCCATACTGGCGTGCTCAAGGCGTTGTTCGATCAGGGCCTGCTGCCGGAGATCATTTCCGGCAGCAGCGCCGGGTCTATTCTGGCGGCAACGGCCTGCACGCATCCGGATGTGGAGCTGCGCGAGCGACTGAGCCTGGATAACCTGCATCACGAGGTAGAAGAAACCACCGCCATCCGTCCCTCGCTGACGTTGTTTGGCGGCAGTCGCGCGATGGATGTGGACAACCTGCGCGACTACCTGGCCAAGATCATTCCTGATATGACCTTTCAGGAGGCCTTTGAGCTGACCGGGCGCAAACTCAATATCACCGTGACAGGGCTGTCGACGCAGCAGGCACCGCGCCTGCTCAATGCCATTACCTCACCCAACGTGCTGATCCGCTCGGCGGTGATGGCGTCCTGCGCCATTTACGGCATTTACCCGCCGGTGACCCTGATGTGTCGCAACGCCGCCGGTGAAACCGTGCCTTATCTACCCGGCATGAAATGGATTGACGGCTCCTTTGCCGATGACCTTCCGGCCAAGCGTCTGGCCAGGCTCTATGGTGTGAATCACTTCATCTCCAGCATGACCAACCCGGCGGCGCTGGCCATCACGCCTGATCCGGATGCGCCGCGCAGCCGGCTGCGCAACCTGGCGCATTTTCAGGCGCGTTTCCTCAAGCTGGGTGCCGCTGAAGCCATGCGCTTTACGCGCGACAACGTACGTATCAAGAGCCCGGTCATCAATCTGATGCAGCACCTGACCTACGGCGTCCTCGCGCAGGAGTACACCGCCGATATCAACATCTTCTTGCGTAACCGCTGGGATCATCCCTTGCGTCTGCTGGCGCCGCCTACCCGTGAAGCCATGCACCGCCTGATTCACGAGGGTGAGCGCTCAGCCTGGGAGAAGGTTGAGATGGTGCGCAACTGCACCGCCGTCAGTCGCACCCTGGACAGCATTCTGCACACCCGGGGGTGGGAGAAGTAGCGCCGGTACATTGTGGTTGTATGTTTGTCCGCCCCTGCGCAGGGGATTGGATGTAGCGTAGGGCCACAGCATGCTGTGGCCGTTGGGTGCTACGCCGGCGTTCGCGCAGGCATGGCCCATCGCTTGCCGACGATGGTGAATGTACATCATGCTTTTCATTCATCGCGGCGCTGCGCACAATGCCGCGATGAACTCTGACCGTGAAGATGCTGCCATGACCTCTGAAGACCTGCCGCTCGCTGGCCGCCGCATTGCGCTGCCCGAGAGTCGAGAGCTCGACCTGTTTGCCGACATGCTGATCAAGCGTGGTGCGGATGTGCTGCGCTGCCCGCTGGTGGCGATCCATGACGCGCCTGACCCGGCGCCGGTGCTGGCCTGGATGCATACGCTGATCAGCCAACCGTTTGACCGTTTGATTCTGCTGACGGGCGAGGGCTTGCGGCGCATGCTGGCGCTGGCCGAGCGTCAGGGTGGCAGCCTGCAGGCAGACTTTATTGCCGCGCTGGAAGGCATTCCCAAGCTGACTCGCGGCCCCAAGCCGGGCGCTGCGCTGCGCAAGGTGGGCCTCAAGGCTGACCAGGTTGCGGTAGCGCCGACCACCGAAGGCGTGGTCGAGACTCTCAAGGACGAGAACCTGCGCGGGCAGCGTATCGGCGTGCAGCTCTACGGTACTGACCCCAACCGTCGGCTGGTGGACTTTCTCGCTGGCGCCGGTGCCGAGGTCAGCACGGTGGCACCCTACATTTATGCTGATGACGTGGAGGATGCACAGGTCGAGGCGTTGATCGATGCGTTGCTGGCGACCGAGGTTGACGCCATTGCCTTCACCAGCGCCACCCAGGTGCGCCGCCTGCTGCAGATTGCCAAGCGGCGGGAGCAGGGTGAGGCAGCGCTGCTGTCCGCTTTGGCCCGCATCAAGGTGGCTGCCGTTGGGCCGGTGGTGGCCGACGAGCTGACTGCCTGTGGCGTGCAGGTAGATTCGATGCCCGAAAGCAGTTTCTTTATGAAGCCACTGGTGCGTGAGCTGGTGAAGGTACTGGGCACGCGTTGATCTGGGTTAAAGGCGGGCTTGTGTGGAATGTTGTGATAGCGCGTAAAGGTACTGCACAGCTTAGTCTGCCGAGTGCGCGTATGTGGAGCGTGCACCGGGTTTTGTCCCGTTTACGCGGGCGAGTAGCGCAGGGCTGGCGGGAAAAAGAGCGGCAGCATGTCTGAGGAGCGGAGCGACGAGTTCTGCCGCTCCCCGTTAGCCCGAGCAACGCAGCGAACCCGAAGGGCCGCGTAGTCGGGTGCCCCGGGGGATCGCCAAGGGGGCTGGGCAAGCAGCCCCCCTTTGGCTCGCCGTGAAGGCGAAAAGCTGACTTGATGTAGGCGTAATGAAAGAAGATCAGTTGCTCTGTGGTTCGCGACGCGCTTTTCGATTCTGTATCTATCGCCTCTTGTCACACGCAGATGCTGGGGCAACAATGCGGTTTTGCTCACGCCATAGCACCAAGGACGCTGGATGACCATCGAACCCGCCGCACTGCGCCTTAACCCCGAACAGCTCACCGCCCCTATCGACCTCGATAATCTTGGCTTTGCCACCACCGACGACCTGGAACCCTTCCGCGGTATTCTTGGCCAGGAGCGAGCGGTCGAGGCGCTGCAGTTTGGCGTCGCGATGAGCCGGCCCGGTTATAACGTCTTTGTCATGGGCGAGCCGGGCACCGGCCGTTTCTCCTACGTCAAACGCTACCTGCAGGCCGAGGCCAAGCGTCAGGTCACGCCGCAGGACTGTGTGTACGTCAATAACTTCGACGAGCCGCGCGAGCCCTGGGTCATCAGCCTGACGCCGGGGTCGGCCGGGCAGTTGATCGAAACCATCGAAAAGCTGATCGACAACCTGCTGGCGACCTTTCCTGCGGCCTTTGAGCATCCCGCCTACCAGCAGCGCAAAAACGCCATCGACCGCGCCTTCAACCAACGCTACGACCGCGCGCTGGACGCGGTCGAGCGGTTGGCGCTGGAAAAGAGCATCGCTCTTTATCGTGACGCGCAGAACATCGCCTTTACCCCGATGAAAGAAGGCAAGGCGCTGGATGAAGCCGAGTTTGCTCAGTTGCCCGAAGAAGAACGCGACCGCTTTCATGCCGACATTTCTGCCCTGGAAGAAAACCTCAACGAGGAGCTGTCCAGCCTGCCGCAATGGAAGCGCGAGTCCAGCAATCAGTTGCGTGAGCTGAACGAAGAAACCATCACAGACGCGCTGCAGCCGCTGCTGGAGCCGCTGCTGGGAGCCTATTGTGGCAACCAGGCGGTGTGCGAGTACCTGCAGGCAATGCGTCAGAACCTGCTCAAGACGGTGATTGATCAGCTGGTTGAGGAGCGCGCGCTGGAGAGCCGGCCTGACGCCTACAAGAAGCAGCTGCTCACCGAGCAATACTGCCCCAGCCTGATTGTTGGCCATGCGACCAACGGTGGCGCGCCCGTGGTGCATGAGCCGCATCCGTCCTACGACAACCTGTTTGGTCGGATCGAATACTCGCCGGAGCAGGGCGCGCTGGTGACCAGCTATCGCCATATCCGCTCCGGCGCTCTGCACCGGGCCAACGGCGGCTATCTGCTGCTCGAAGCGGAGAAGCTGTTGAGTGAGCCCTTTGTCTGGGATGCGCTCAAGCGTGCGCTGCACTCACGGCAGCTGAAGATGGAGTCCCCCTGGGCGGACATGGGGCGTCTGGCGACGGTCAGTCTGACGCCACAGGTACTGCCGCTGAATCTCAAGGTAGTGATCATCGGCTCACGTCAGGTCTATTACGCGCTGCAGGACCTGGATCCGGATTTTCAGGAGATGTTCCGGGTGCTGGTGGACTTTGACGAGGACCTGCCGCGCACGCCTGACAGTGTCGAGGGCATGGCGCAGTTGCTCAAGACGCGCACCTCGGAGGAGGGGCTGGCTCCGCTCAGCGCCGCTGCGGTGGCGCGAGTGCTGACCTACAGTACCCGGCTGGCCGAGCATCAGGCGCGGCTGTCGGCGCGTATCAGTGATATCTTTCAGCTGGTAGCCGAGGCTGACTTCCTGCGTCAGCTGGCCGGTGACCCTTTGACTGATACTGCGCATATCGAGCGCGCCCTGCGGGCCAAGGAAACCCGCACCGGCCGTGTCAGCGCGCGGATTCGCGAGGATATGGTGTCGGGCGTGATTCTGATCGACACCGACGGCGCAGCCGTTGGCAAATGCAACGGGCTGACTGTGCTGGAGGTTGGTGACTCGGTGTTTGGCTTGCCTGCGCGTATCAGTGCCACCGTGTATCCCGGCGGTAGCGGTATTGTGGACATTGAGCGCGAGGTTAACCTCGGTCAGCCGATCCACTCCAAGGGCGTGATGATTCTCACCGGCTTTTTGGGGAGCCGCTATGCCCAGAAGTACCCGCTGGAGATCTCCGCCAGCATTGCGCTTGAGCAGTCCTACGGTTATGTGGATGGCGACAGCGCCTCGCTGGGGGAAGTCTGCACTCTGATCTCCGCGCTCTCGCGCACGCCACTGAAGCAGTGCTTTGCCATTACCGGGTCAATCAACCAGTTTGGTGAGGTGCAGGCGGTGGGTGGTGTGAACGAGAAGATCGAAGGCTTCTTCCGCCTGTGTCAGGCCCGTGGTCTGACCGGGCAGCAAGGCGTTATCATTCCGCGTTCCAACGTGCCCAACCTGATGCTGGATGAAGAGGTCCTGCAGGCGGTGCGTGCTGGCGAGTTTGCGGTCTATGCCGTTTCCTGCGTTGATCAGGCGCTGGCATTGCTGGCTGGTGCGCCGGCCGGTGAGTTGAACGCCGAGGGCGACTTTACCGAGGGCAGCATCAACGCTCAGGTGGTTGCGCGCCTGGCAGAAATCGCCGAGCGGGATCGCGAAGAGGAAGAAGAGGGAGAGCAGGCTGACACCGAGAGCAAGTGACAAAAGGCCACTATGTCTCGCGCCGCACCTGCTCTGGTGCGGTTCACGGGGTTCTGTCTACAGGGTTATCCACAGCTTTGGTTGCGCCGCGCTGCTGCGACGGCGCGTCGCGTGGGCGCATTTGTAGCTTGACGCGAGCCCATTCATCTGAGTTCTTCCGGGCTGCTGGGTAGGCCAGAGGCTGCATATGTGCTGGGCTGCAAGGCTGCGAAGAGTAAAAGTAGAGGCTGCTGTGACAACTGTGCAAAAAATGCACTGATTGCCGAAGCTGCCGGGTTTATAAGGCACAGGGCGGTTTATCAGACCACTGCACACAGACTTATCCACAGATACTGTGCACAACTGCCCTGACCACGAGTTATCTACACGAGGCACTACCGTTTATGGAACGTTTACTGGAAAACATGATGTATTCGGCGCGCTGGATTCTGGCGCCCATCTACTTTGGTCTGTCATTCGCGTTGCTGGCCCTGGCGGTCAAGTTCTTTCAGGAGCTCATTCATCTGGCGCCGCACCTGCTTGAAACCGCCGAGGCTGACCTGATTCTGGTGGTACTCTCGCTGGTGGATATGGCACTGGTCGGCGGCTTGCTGGTCATGGTCATGATCTCTGGCTACGAGAACTTTGTGTCTCAGCTGGATATCGATGAGGGCAAAGAGAAGCTCAGCTGGCTGGGCAAGATGGACTCAGGCTCGCTGAAAATGAAGGTGGCCGCGTCCATCGTTGCCATCTCCTCGATTCACCTGCTCAAGGTATTCATGAACGCGACCAACATCGATAACGACAAACTGATGTGGTACGTGGTGATTCACCTGACCTTTGTGGTCTCGGCCTTTGCCATGGGGCTGCTGGACAAGGTAGGCAAAGACAAGAGCTACGACTGATCCTCTGTATAATTTTGCTGCTTTTTTGATCGTGGTGTATAGTCTCTGTATAGGTTTTCGGAGGCATAGCCATGACCCTGGAAGAACTGCATAGCGCCGCTCGCGCGGGCCAGCTGCAGCGTTTGTCGCTGCTGTCGCAGGAAGGCAGTCTGTATCTGGTCGAGGCGCGCATTGACGGCAAGACCGCGTTGCTCAGTGAGGAGGGCGTGGCAAAGCCGCGCCACTTCCGCTCGCTGGACGATGCACGTCGCACGCTCAAGGAACTGGCCTGGCCGAGCATTGATCTGGTGCACCTGAACGTTGCTGACGAGGCGTGCGCTGGTGACCCCCTGAGCCCCGCTGCGACACAGGGGGCGATGCGCCTGCGCTTGCCACTGCGCCCGTGAGTGTGCGCCGTCTGGTGCTGTTGTTGGGTGACCAACTGGACCCGCAGATCAGCAGCCTGCGTGACGCCGATCCGGCGCGCGACCGCATCCTGCTGGTCGAGGCCGTCGAAGAAGGGCGTTATGTCCCGCATCACCCGCAGAAAATCCTGTTTATCCTCTCGGCCATGCGCCATTTCGCAGCGCATCTGCGAGAGCAGGGTTTTATCGTTGATTACATCACCCTGGATGACCCCGCCAATACCGGTAGCCTGGATGGCGAGCTGGCGCGTGCCCGTGCGCAATACAAGCCAGATAGCATCCTGCTGACCGAGCCGGGCGAGTGGCGGCTGCTGGAGCGCTTTTGCCAGCGTCAGTCTGATTGGCCCGAGCTGGAGTTGCGTGCTGATACCCGCTTCTTCTGCAGTAAGGAGCGCTTTGCTCGCTGGGCTCATGGCCGCAAGCAACTTCGCATGGAGTATTTCTATCGCGAAATGCGCCGAGAAAGCGGCCTGCTGATGACGCCCGACGACGAGCCGGAAGGCGGTGCCTGGAATTTTGATGCCGATAACCGCAAGGCCTTGCCGCGCGGCATCAGGGTGCCGGAACAGGCGCATTTTCCGGTTGATCGCATCACCGGTGAGGCCGAGGTGTTGGTGCGTGAGCACTTTGTCGACCACTACGGCCAGCTGGACGGCTTTGACTACCCGGTGACCCACGCCGACGCTGATGCACTGTGGCAGCATTTTCGCCAGCATGCCCTGGCCAGTTTTGGCGATTATCAGGACGCCATGGCCAGTGACGAGCATTGGCTGTTTCACGCCCGCCTTGCGGCCGCCATGAACATTGGTTTGCTGGACCCCAGGCGCATCTGCCTGGATGTTCAGGCTGACTGGCAGGCGGGCGCCATACCGCTGAACGCGGCGGAAGGCTTTATTCGTCAGGTTCTGGGTTGGCGAGAATATGTGCGTGGCATCTACTGGTTGATGATGCCGGAGTATGCCGAGCGTAACGCCTTTGGTAACCAGCGCGCCCTGCCCGAGTTCTACTGGACCGGCCAGACCCGTATGCGCTGCATGCAGCAGGCCATCGGTCAGACCCTTGAGCATGCCTACGCACACCATATTCAGCGGCTGATGGTGACGGGCAATTTCGCTCTGCTGGCGGGGGTTGAACCCTCGCAGATATGTGACTGGTACCTGGCGGTCTACATGGACGCCTTTGACTGGGTTGAGCTGCCCAACACCCTGGGCATGGTGATGCACGCTGACGGTGGGTTTCTGGGCTCCAAGCCCTATTGCGCCAGCGGCCAATACATCAAGCGCATGTCGGACTACTGCAGCGGATGCAGCTATAAGGTCAGCGAACAGACCGGCGCCAAGGCTTGCCCGTTCAACGCGCTGTACTGGCATTTCATCATGCGCCACCGCGAACAGCTCAATGGCAATCCGCGCATGGGGTTGGTGTACCGCAACCTGCAGCGTATGCCCGAGGCAAAGCAGCAGGCGTTGTGGGACTGGGGTGAGCACCTGCTGGCGCGTCTGGATGTCGGAGAAGCGCTGTGAGGCGCAAGGGCGATCTGCCGCAAAAGCTGTGCGCGGTCTGCGGCAGGCCCTTCAGTTGGCGCCGCAAGTGGGCGCCGTGCTGGGATGAGGTGCGCTACTGCTCTGAACGGTGTCGACGCGCCAGGTGATCAACTGGCGGCCAGCACGACAAACTTGGGGGCAGCAGCCAGTTGCTCGACGTGCTTGAAGTCACGTTTCAGGGTCTGGTGATAGCCAAGATGGCGATTGCCTACCACCAGCAGCGCGGCGCCTGGGGCGAGCGCGTGACGACTCTGACGGAACAGGCGCCGGGCGATCTGGTCGCCAACCACCTGCTGCTGGTGGAAGGGTGGGTTGCAGAGGATCAGATCGGCGCTGTTTGCTGCAGCCTCGCTCAGGCCGTCGCTGACGATAAAGCGGGCGCTGCGTGCGGGAAAGGCCGCGGCAAAGTTGTCGCGCGCCGAGGCAACCGCAGCCCAGGACTCATCGATAAAGGTGATCTGCGCATCAGGGTTGCGCAGGGCTGCCATCAGGCCGAGGGCGCCGTTGCCGCAGCCCAGGTCAACCACACGTGCACTGCCCAGATCGGCAGCAATACAGGGCAGCAATACCCGGGTGCCGATATCCAGCTTCTCGTGTGAGAAAACGCCGGGACGGTTGCTTAGCAGCAGGTTGGTGCCTTCCAGCGGGTAGTGGCTGGCGAGATCGCGGCTGTGTGGTTGCAGCGCCGGGTCGTACTGGCATTGCAGCAGGCGGGCCTTTTTCCAGCCAAGTGAGGCCTGGTAAGGGCCGATGTGCGTGGCCAGCAGATCACCCGCGCTGGGCGGCAGGTGCTTGATCATGCTGCCTGCCAGCAGCAGCGCCTGCTCGGTCAGCAGGGGGCGCAGTCGTTGCAGCTGGTCCTGCAGCAAGCTCAGGCTCTTGGGGATGCGCAGTAATACCTGCTGATAGTGCCCGGTGGGCGTCTCGGTACTGTTGAAAAACTGCACCGCGTTGCTGCCCAGCCCGTTGGCTGCAAGGTTGCTCTGCAGCGCCCGCCAGCTCATCCAGGAGTCACCCCAGCTGTGCACTGTCTTGCCTGCAGCTGCCAGTGCGCAGGCCAGGGTGCCAAAGCTGTCGTTGATCACCAGCAGTGGCTGGTCGCTCTCTGGCTCTTGCTGCAGGCGTTGCAGTAGATACAGGTCGGCAGTATCAAAGGCCTGAAGTGCGGTATCGCGGGAGGCGGGGTAGCGCTGCAATTGCAGCGTGCCATAGGGCGTGGTGCAGGAGAGCATGGTGGGCCAGGGCGTTAAACAGGGTGCGGCAGTATAGCATTGAGCGGGGGCGGTGCCCCGCTCAGCGTGGCGGCCCTCAGGCCTGCCTCTGGTCTTTCAGCAGGTCGCGAATTTCGGTCAGCAGCACTTCTTCCTTGGACGGCGCTGGCGGGGCGGCGGGCGCTGCCTCTTCCTTCTTTTTCAGGCTGTTCATCACGCGCACGGCAACAAAGATGGCGGCAGCGATGATGATGAAGTCCACCACGCTCTGAATGAACAGGCCATAGCCGATAGCGACTTCAGCGACGTCGCCTTCGGCTTCCTTGAGCACGATCGACAGGTCGGTGAAATTGACGCCACCGATCAGCACGCCCAGTGGCGGCATCACGATGTTGTTGACGAAGGAGGAGACGACCTTGCCAAAGGCGGCGCCGATAATGATACCTACGGCCATGTCCACGACATTGCCGCGCATTGCAAAAGTCTTGAATTCGCTCAGCAGCTTCATGCTTCTAATCCTTGTATGACGCCCCGTTGGCGTGTTTAGGGTCTGTTGACGTTTCGTTCACCCACCTGTTGCAGCCTGTAAAGCCGCCAATCAAGGAGCGAGAAGCGTAGCGTGGTCATTCCACGTGAGCGACGAGCAACGCCGAGTGGCGGCTTTACAGGCGCAACCTCGGCGGCCCCACCCGGAGGGCCGGGGCCATTTTTCGGCCATACTGCGTTGTCAGTCGCTTATGTAGAGCGACTACACTTTGCTTCCTCCGCCTTGCCTGGCCGAAAAATGGCCCTCGGCAGGCGGGTGAACGAAACGTCAACAGACCCTAGATCATAGCCAGCTGCTGGCCTTCATACCAAGCGTTATATCGCTCGCGTTCAGCGCTCCTTCAGTGCATCAGCCAGGGTTTCGCAGACGATGCGCAGCGCCTGGATGCGCGCGTAGCGTTTGTTCTCTGCCGGAATCAGGTGCCAGGGAGCATGGCGCGTTGAGCTGTGCTCGACCATGTCGTTCATTGCCTGGGCGTAGTCTGGCCAGCGCTTGCGATTGCGCCAGTCTTCGTCGGTCAGCTTGTAGCGCTTGACCGGCGATTGCTCACGGGCCTTGAAGCGTTTGAGCTGTTCCTCTTCGGTAATGGCCAGCCAGAACTTGATAACCAGAGTGCCGCTGTCGCTCAACTGCTGCTCAAAGTCATTGATCTCGCCATAGGCCCTTTGCCAGTCTGGCGCATCGCAGAAGCCTTCCACCCGCTCGACCAGCACCCTGCCGTAGTAGCTGCGGTCGAAGACCACCACATTGCCCGGCGCCGGAATGCGTCGCCAGAAGCGCCAGAGATAAGGCATGCGGCGTTCTTCGTCGGTGGGTGCGCTGGTGCCGTGTACGCGCAGAATACGCGGGTCCAGGCACTGGGTGATGCGCCGGATAGTGCCGCCCTTGCCGGCCGCGTCGCTGCCCTCGAATACCAGTAGCAGCGAGCGGCGGGCAAAGCGTGGATGCTGGATCAGCTCGCGCAGTCGCGTCTGCCAGGTGTCCAGTTGCTCCTGATAGTCGTCCTTGTCCAGCGCCAGACTGTAGTCCAGCTGGCCAAGGTAGTCGCGCTGGGCTGCCTGCCAGCCGTAGACAGGCCGCGGCGCCGGCTCGGAGGCCAGGCGCTGGCGCATGGCCTCAAGCACGATCTGGCCAATGCGCTGGTCGCGCTCATGCGGGTCCGTTGCCGGTACGCGAATCCAGGGCGCGCCCTGAGTGGAGGTCAGCTCGGTCATCAGCCGGGCACCTTCGCGGACCTTTTCGTAATCGGCTGCGCTGAAGTCACCCCACTCGCGCATGGCCACCGTCTGCTCCAGTAGGGCTGGGTCGATGCGCTGGCGCTTGCCCTGCTGGTCATCGGTCAGATGCAGCCAGATCTTGACCAGAATGATGCCTTCGTCGTTGAGCAGGCGCTCAAAGCGCAGAATCTGCTGCATCTGGGCGGTAAAGCGAGGAATGCTCAACTGGCCGCGACTCAGGCGCATCAGCGGCTGGTGGTACCAGGAGCCGAGGTAAAAGCCCAGTTCGCCCGTCGGCGGCAGGGTACGCCAGTAGCGCCAGAGCCTTGGCATGCGCCGCTCAACCCCTTTGGGCAGGGCAAAGGCGCGGGTGTTGAGATAGCGGTTGTCGAGCCATTCGTAAAAGCTGTGAATGATCTCGGCCTTGCCGGCAAAGTCGTTACCGCTGATCAGCAGTAGTACCGAGCCGTGTTGCAGGGTGCGCAGCTCAAACTGAGCTTCGAGCAGCTCTTCGCGTAGCGCCTCGCGCTCCGCCTTGCGTTTGCGGTGGTGGTCCTTGTCGCTCATGCCGGCACCTTCGACCAGTCAACGTCAGGAATCTGCTCGTAGGCCGGTCGGGCCAGCAGGTAGCCTTGGAAAAGATATACGCCTATGCCGCGCAGGAAGGTCAACTCGGCGACGGTCTCGACGCCCTCGGCAATGACCTCGATATTCAGCGCCTGACACACCCCGAGAATGCCGCGCACGATGGCCTGACGAACCGGGTCACTATCAATGTTGCGCAGCAGTGCCATATCGAGCTTGATGATGTCTGGCTGAAACTCGGCCAGCAGGTTCAGCCCGGAGTAGCCTGCGCCAAAGTCATCAATGGCGGTCTTGAACCCCCGGCGGGTGTATTCGCCGAGAATGCCCTTGAGGTGATCGTGATCGGTCACCTGTTCACCCTCTGTTACTTCAAACAGCAGGCGCTCTGGCGGAAAGTTGTAACGCTTGGCGGCCTCCAGGGTGGCGCGGATACATGTCGCCGGCTCGTAGACCGCGTTGGGCAGAAAATTGATGCTGACGTAGCAGGGCAGTTGCAGGCGAGCGGCCAGCTCGACGGCCTTGACCCGGCAGGCTTGGTCAAATTGGTACCGGTTCTCGTCGGTCACCTGTGCCAGAATGGCGGCCGCGCCGCTGCCGTCGGTGCCGCGCACCAACGCTTCGCAGGCAAACAGACTACGGTTGCGCACATCGACAAGCGGCTGGAAGGCCATGCTGAACTCAAAGGGCAGGGCTGGGCGCTCGGTGCACGCACGGCAGGGTGGCGGGGAGGGGGACTCGCTGGTCATTGCATCGGATCCTTGTGACTGACTAGCTGCCTCATGCCAGTCTTTATGGGCGGCAGTGCGCTGCCGCACGCAGTGGCTGATTTGTCGGGAATGTATCATTCCTTCCCAGATGGCCAGTATGGCACGATGCAAACAAAGTATGTTGAGAGCGATATGGCCAAGCAAAAACGCGTATACGGATGCACCGAGTGCGGTGCGACTTTCTCCAAGTGGGCCGGGCAATGCCCGGAGTGCCAAGCCTGGAACTCCATGGTTGAGACCGTGGTGAATACCACGCCAACGGGCGGCAGTGCGTCGCGCTCAAGCAATTGGACCGGCCAGCAGGCGCAGATCAAAACCCTGGCCGAGGTGACCACCGAGGAAACGCCGCGTCAGGCCAGTGGTTCCTCGGAATTGGACCGGGTGCTTGGCGGTGGTCTGGTAGGCGGTTCTGTGGTGCTGATTGGCGGGGACCCCGGTATCGGCAAGTCCACCATCTTGCTGCAGACCCTGTGCCGTCTGGCCCAGAGCATGCCGGCGCTGTATGTCACCGGTGAAGAGTCGCAGCAGCAAGTCGCCATGCGCGCCCGCAGGCTTGGCTTGCCGGAAGACAAGCTGAAGGTCATGACCGAGACCTGCATCGAGAGCATTGTGGCTACCGCCCGGCACGAGCAACCGAAGGTTATGGTCGTGGACTCGATCCAGACCATTTTTACCGAGCAACTGCAATCAGCCCCGGGCGGTGTGGCGCAGGTGCGCGAGAGCGCTGCGTTGCTGGTGCGTTACGCCAAGCAAAGCGGGACGGCGATCTTTCTGGTGGGGCATGTGACCAAGGAAGGTTCGTTGGCGGGCCCGCGGGTATTGGAGCACATGGTCGATACCGTGTTGTATTTCGAGGGTGAGGCCGATGGCCGCTATCGCATGCTGCGTGCGGTGAAAAACCGCTTTGGCGCGGTTAACGAGCTGGGCGTGTTCGCCATGACCGACAAGGGCCTGAAGGAGGTCGCCAACCCGTCGGCGATCTTCCTGTCACGTTACGACGCGCCGATTCCGGGCAGCGTGGTCATGGCGACCTGGGAGGGCTCGCGGCCCATGCTGGTTGAAGTGCAGGCGCTGGTCGATACCAGTCACCTGGGCAATCCGCGGCGGGTAACCTTGGGGCTCGACCAGAACCGGCTGGCGATGCTGCTGGCGGTATTGCACCGCCATGGTGGTGTGGCCACCTACGATCAGGACGTCTTCGTCAATGTGGTGGGCGGGGTCAAGGTGCTGGAAACAGCTGTGGACCTGGCGCTGCTGGCCGCCGTCATGTCCAGCCTGCGCAACCGGCCGTTGCCGATGGACCTGATGGTATTTGGTGAGTTGGGGCTGTCTGGCGAGATACGCCCGGTGCCCAGTGGCCAGGAGCGCCTGAAAGAAGCCGCCAAACACGGCTTCACCCGCGCCATCGTACCTAAGGCCAATGCGCCGAAAGAGTCACCCAAGGGGATGCAGGTGATCGCGGTAACGCGGCTTGATCAGGCGCTGGCGGCGATATTCGAGTAGCCGCTGCTACAGCTACAGCTACAGCTACAGCTACAGCTGCAAGCTGCAAGCTGTAAGCGAAAAGCGAAGCTCCCGGGGCTAGTCGCTGGGGGCGTTGGGGGCACTTTCAGCTTGAGGCTTGAGGCTTGCAGCTGCGGCGCTTGGCGCCGCCTATAGCAACGCCCCCAACTCACGCTCCAGCAACGCCTCATCACCCAGGTTGAGGGCGATGAGGCGGCGCAGGTGGCTTATGGAGTCGAGGTCGATGTGTTGGCATTCGAAGCCCAGCAGGCCTTCCTCGGCGTGGGCGAGGGTGACTTCCATGCGAATCTGGTTGGCGCCGGCCAGTTCAATGAGGGCGATAAAGGGCGCGCGAGCGCGCTGCGCGTCCCAGTCGTCGGGCTCAAGCAGCAGCAGGCCGCGCAGGGAAACATCCACCAGTTGCACGGCAATACACCAGTCATCCTGCTGCAGCAGGGTATGCGCGTCGAAGGGGACGCGGCTGAAGCGGCGGCGATCATCGTGCATGGTCGGCTCCTGTCACTAGATTCAAAAGCGTTGATCAAGTCCACATGCATTCAGGCGTTCAGGTCGGGCGCTCAAGCATGCGCCGGCGGCTTTGCGACTGCATGCTTGAAAAGGCCCGCAGGGCGTGTGGAACTGATTCTTGCTTTTCTTACTATAGCTGCTTTTTCAGACCACACCCTGTGCCAGCATGGCGTCGGCCACTTTCACAAATCCGGCAATATTGGCGCCGCGGACATAGTCGATATGGCCTTCCTCGTCCTTGCCGTAGTGTTCGCAGGCGGCGTGGATCGATTGCATGATGCCGTGCAGCTTTTCGTCTACCTCACCCGCACTCCAATGCAGACGCATGGCGTTCTGGCTCATCTCCAGTCCACTGACCGCCACACCGCCGGCATTGGCTGCCTTGCCCGGGGCGAACAGCACGCGGTGCTCCTGCAGCAGGTCAACGGCTTCCAGTGTGCTGGGCATGTTGGCGCCTTCGGCCACGGCAATGCAGCCATTGTTGATCAGGTTGCGGGCGTCGTCAGCGTCCAATTCGTTTTGGGTGGCGCAAGGCAGCGCGATGTCGCAAGGCAGGTGCCAGGGGCGCTGACCAGCGATAAATTCGCAGCGGTCGCCGTGCAGGGCGTCGAGGCGGCCACGCTGCTCGTTCTTCAGGGTCATCAGCGCGTCCCATTGGTCCAGCGTCATGCCGTCCGGGTAGTACAGGGTGCCGCCGGAGTCGGAGACGGAGATAACCTTGCCGCCGAGTTCCAGCACTTTTTGCGCCGCGTACTGGGCGACATTGCCCGAGCCGGAAATCGCCACGCGCTTGCCTTCGATCTGCTGGCCGCGTTGCTTGAGCATCTGCTCGGCAAAATAGACGCAGCCGTAGCCGGTGGCTTCCGGGCGGATCAGGCTGCCGCCGTAGGTAATGCCCTTTCCGGTCAGTACGGAGGTAAATTCGTTGCGCAGGCGTTTGTACTGGCCATACAGGTAGCCAATTTCTCGGGCGCCAACGCCGATGTCGCCGGCGGGAATATCCAGGTCTGCACCAATATGGCGCGACAGTTCGGTCATGAAGGACTGGCAGAAACGCATGATCTCGCCGTCGCTCTTGCCCTTGGGGTCAAAGTCCGAGCCGCCCTTGCCTCCGCCTAGCGGCAGGCTGGTCAGCGCATTCTTGAATACCTGTTCAAAGGCGAGGAACTTGAGTACCCCTAGGTTGACCGACGGGTGGAAGCGCAGGCCGCCCTTGTAGGGGCCGATGGCGCTGTTCATCTGCACTCGATAGCCGCGGTTGACCCGCACCACGCCCTGGTCATCGACCCAGCAGACGCGAAACTGGATAACCCGCTCTGGCTCGATCAGGCGCTCGATGATGCCGGCACGCAGGTATTTGGGGTTGGCTTCAAGGAAAGGCCACAGGGTGCTCAGAACCTCTTCGGCCGCTTGGTGGAATTCTGGCTGGTAGGGATCGCGGAGTTTCAGTTCGGTCAGGCAGGCAGCCAGGGTTGGAATCATGTCTGGGGTCACTTTTCTATACGTTCAGGACGGAAAAGTGTAAACCTACCAGAGCGCCGCATGCACAGGAATGGTGCATGCAGAAAATTATGTTGTGCAATTGTGTTTGTTTTTGGTGCGCAATGTCAGCGGCTCAGGCGAGCCGCTGACACTCAGCTGGTTCAGGCCAGCTTTTTGTAACGCACGCGGTGCGGTTGCGCAGCTGCGTCGCCCAGACGTTTCTTGCGGTCCGCTTCATACTCGGTGTAGTTGCCTTCGAAGAAGGTCACCTGCGAGTCGTCTTCGTACGCGAGGATGTGGGTGGCGATGCGGTCGAGGAACCAGCGATCGTGCGAGATCACGATGGCGGCACCCGGGAAGTCCAGCAGGGCTTCTTCCAGTGCGCGCAGGGTTTCAACGTCCAGATCGTTTGACGGTTCGTCGAGCAGCAGTACGTTGGCGCCTTGCTTGAGGGTCAGAGCCAGGTGCAGGCGGCCGCGCTCACCACCGGACAGGTCCTTGACGAACTTCTGCTGGTCTGAGCCCTTGAAGTTGAAGCGGCCCACGTAGCCACGGGACGGCATTTCATAGTTGCCGACCTTGATCTGGTCAAACCCGTCGGATACCTGCTCCCACACGGTCTTGTTGCCGTCCAGGTTGTCACGGCTCTGGTCGACGCTGGCGATCTGCACGGTTTCACCGATGTCGATGGTGCCGCTGTCGGGTTGCTCTTTACCGGTGATCATGCGGAACAGGGTCGATTTACCCGCGCCGTTACCACCGATCACGCCGACAATCGCACCCTTTGGCACGGCGAATGACAGGTTGTCGATCAGCACGCGATCGCCAAAGCCCTTGGTGACGCCATTAAACTCAATGACCTTGTCACCCAGGCGCGGGCCAGCGGGAATGTAGATTTCGTTGGTCTCGCTGCGCTTCTGGAATTCCTGCGATTGCAGCTCTTCAAAGCGTTGCAGACGTGCCTTGGACTTGGCCTGACGCCCTTTGGCACCCTGGCGTACCCACTCCAGCTCGGCCTTCATGGCCTTGGCATGAGAGGCTTCCTGCTTGGCTTCGGAGGCCAGACGGGCGGCCTTGGATTCCAGCCACTGGGAGTAGTTGCCCTCGAACGGGATGCCCTGACCGCGGTCCAGTTCGAGAATCCAGCCGGCGACGTTGTCGAGGAAGTAACGGTCGTGAGTAATGGCCACCACGGTGCCGGGGAAGTCGTGCAGGAACTGCTCCAGCCAGGCGACGGAGTCGGCGTCCAGGTGGTTGGTCGGTTCGTCCAGCAGCAGCATGTCGGGGGCCGACAGCAGCAGGCGGCACAGTGCTACACGGCGCTTTTCACCACCGGACAGGTGTTCGATCTTGGCATCCCAGGCTGGCAGGCGCAGGGCGTCGGCGGCGACTTCCAGCTGGCGCTCCAGGTTGTGACCGTCGGCGGCTTGCAGAATGGCTTCCAGCTTGCCTTGCTCGGCGGCCAGCGCGTCGAAATCGGCGTCGGGCTCGGCGTAGGCAGCGTAGACTTCGTCCAGACGGGCCTGTGCGTCCTTGATCTCGCTGACCGCTTCTTCAACAATGTCGCGCACTGTCTTGCTGTCGTCCAGCTGCGGCTCTTGCGGCAGGTAACCGACCTTGATGCCGGGCATGGGGCGAGCTTCGCCCTCGATTTCGGTGTCAACACCGGCCATGATGCGCAGCAGGGTGGACTTACCTGCGCCGTTGAGACCCAGTACGCCGATCTTGGCGCCGGGGAAGAAGGACAGTGAAATGTCCTTGAGAATCTGACGCTTCGGGGGGACGACTTTCCCGACCCGGTGCATGCTATAAACGTATTGAGCCATGGTGGCAGAACCTGTTGAATGGGAATGTGCGAAAGGCTTCGCCGGGGCCGGCGAAATGTGGTGGCAAGGCTAGCCCAACTGGCGTTTCAGGGCAAACCCTGAACCCTGCCCAGAGCCTGTCTGCTGGGTGCAGCGGGCTTATCGAATGCGATCGGAAAAGTGACTACCTTGGATAACAACAACAAAATCAGGTTGCCGTCTGCACGCGTCTCGGGCACTGATGCTGCCATGCCCACCCATCTTGGCGTGGTGATGTTTGCGGTCGCAGCGCTGTTGCTGATGGCGTTACTGTCCTGGCAGGCGCGCACGGACTACCAGGGGCTGCAGCGTCAGCACCAGGTACTGGTCGAGGAATCGGTCTGGCTGATTGCCGATCAACTGGCGCTGAACCTGGCGACCAGCTCCAATGCGCTGGTATTTCTCCTTGATGCCCTTGAGTCGCGCTCAGCCGATACACGCCTGCAGGCGGTGCAGCAGCTGCTGCCCGGGGTGCACGGTGTGCATCTGGTGTATCTGGACCGGCTGCCCCGTGATATTCGCGAGCCCTGGGTGCAAACCGCCCGTCGCTTGCAGTTGGGGGGCGAGACCTTTGGGTTGGACTCCAGCGCCGAGCGCAACCGTCTTTTCTGGACGCTGGCCAGCCAGGAGCCCGGTCGCTTCTGGGTGTTGAGCATGGACGAGCGTGTGCTCTCCTCGCTGGTCGCCTCGCGCACCGGCCAGGGTTACATCTGGCTGCTCGAAGACACCGGGCGAGCCCGGGTGCTGGTGCGCCAGCAGCAGGAGCGCGCGTCCTACCTGGGCAATACGGCAGTGACCTCGCAGGAGCGCTCGCAGGTGGCTTTCAGTGCGCCGGTCAGTGGCACGCTTTGGCAGGTGCGCGGTCTGGTCGAGCCGGATTATTACGCTCACCTGATGGCGCCACTGCTGTTGGGCAAGGCCGGGCTGCTGTTGATCTGTCTGCTGGTGCTGATGAGTGCGTTGTGGCTGCTGGGGCGGCAATCGCGCACCACCCGGCAATTGCAGCAGCGCCAGGACCAATCACTGCGCAGCATGCTTGATACCGAACGGCGTTATCAGGACGTCTTCCAGAATGTGGATATGGCCTTGTGCGTAGTCGACCTGGTCGGACTCAAGCAGATGCTGCTGCGTGAGGGCATATTCAATGTCGAACAACTGGATGCCTGGCTGGATGCCAACCCGCAGCGTCACACGCAGTTGCTGGACGAGGTGCGGGTACTGGAGGCAAACCAGGTTGCACTGGATCTGCTGCACCTGCCAAGCATCGAGGCGTTGCACACGCTGCTGCGTGGTCAGGGGCGGCTGCGACCGGGCGGCGCGCGTTATCAACTGGTTCTTGCGCTGGTCAATGGTGATGAGCGCTTCGACGTAGAAACCCCCTTGCGCGGGCCTGATGGCAATACGGCCTATGTGTGGATGGTCATGCGACTGCCGTCCGATGTCGATTGCCTGCACGCCGTTACGCTCAGCATTACCGACCTGAGCCAGCGGCGCTCTGCCGAGCTGGTGCTGCGCCAGAGCCGCGAATTCTGGGCCGGTGTAGTGCGGGCCTTGCCTGACCTTATCTACATCCGTGACACCAAGTGGATGGGCCCGGGCGACTTTGTCTTCAGTAACCGCACGCTGGCCAGCATGCTTGGTTACAGCGGCGAGGAAGAGGCTCAGATGAGCCCTGACTACCGCACGCTGCTGCTGCACCCGGATGATCGGGAATACATGGCCTTCAATCGCCGCCTGCAGCAGGTAATGGGCGACGGTCAGTTGCTGGAGTGGAAGGTGCGTTGGCGCCACCGGGACTTTGGCTGGCGCTGGTTCAGCATCAGCTCCAAGGTGTTCAAGCGCGCGCCCGATGGCCGGGTACAGCAGGTGATCGGTTTTGTTCGCGATATTCACCACCAGACGCTGGCCAGCGAAGTCATCCAGCGCTCCGAAGCGCGCTACCGTCTTTTGACCGAGAACATCGCCGACATCGTCTGGTCCACCGACAGCGATTTCAAACCGGACTACATCAGCCCGTCGGTAAAACGCCTGCTCGGTTATACCCCAGGTTTCATGCTCAGCCAGGCGTCTCGCGAGGTGCTGGCAGACGCGCGGTTTGACGACTTCATGTCCAGTCTGCGCACCGAGCTGCGTGAGCAGGTACACGCGCCGGAGCGTATTCAGGCGCTGCGGCGCCAGGGTTTCCACCGTCAGGTCACCTTTGATTGCATCAAGGCGGACGGCCGCAAGTGTCCGCTTGAGGTGCGTGTGTCACTGATGTGGAGCCCGCAGGGGCGTTTTCTGGGATTGCTTGGCCTGGCGCGAGACATCACCGAGCAGCGGCGCACCGAAAATCGCCTGCGTATGGCGGCGACCGTGTTCGAGAACACCACCGGCGCTATCGTTGTGACGGACCCGGCAGGCTATATCGTGCAGGTCAATGAGAACTTCAGCCGGATCAGCGGCTATCTGCCGGAGCAGGTGATTGATCAACTGCCTGCGATGCTGGTCGGCCAGCAGCATGACTCGGCGTTTTATGCCGAGATCCTCCGTGCCCTGCGCAGCGAGGGGCGCTGGGAGGGTGAACTCTGGCAACAGCGCAGCAACGGCGAAGGCTTCCCAACCTGGGCGGGTATCTCGGCAGTACATGACAGCGATGGTGACCTGGTCAGTTATGTGTGCTTTTTTGTGGATATCAGCGAGCGCAAGGCCACCGAGGCGCGCATTGAAAGCCTGGCCTATTACGACGTACTGACCGGACTGGCCAACCGCACCCTGTTTCAGGATCGGCTGCAGGCTGCGCTGCAACTGGCGGTGCGACGGGATGAGTGGGTAGCAGTGCTGTTTCTGGACCTGGACAGGTTCAAGCCGATCAACGACAGCCTTGGCCACGCCGCCGGTGATCAGGTGTTGATCGAGGTTGCCCACCGGCTGCGCGGCTGCGTTCGCGAAAGCGACACGGTCGCCCGCATGGGCGGCGATGAATTTACCCTGCTGCTGACCGGGTTGTCTGATCGGGAGGTGGCCCTCTCGGCTGCCATGCACGTGGGCGAAAAGGTGCTGCGTGCCCTGGCGCCGGCCTTTGTCCTGCAGGGGCGAGAGTTCTTTGTCAGTGCCAGTATCGGCATTGCCTTTTACCCGCAAGACGGTGAGCAGAGCAGCATCCTGCTGAAGAACGCCGACACCGCGATGTACCATGCCAAGGCGTCCGGCAAGGCGACCTTCCAGTTCTACCAGAGCGACATGAACGCCCGCGCGCTGGAGCGCCTGGCATTGGAGAACGACCTGCGACGCGCGGTGCAGGAGCAGGCTTTCGAGTTGGCGTATCAACCGCAGTTCAGTTGTGCTGATGGCCGGTTGACCGGCGCCGAAGCCTTGCTGCGTTGGCGGCATCCCCAGCGCGGCACGGTGTCGCCCGCGGAGTTTGTACCGATTGCCGAGGAGCTGGGCCTGATTGGCACCTTGGGTGAGTGGGTGCTCGAAGAGGCAGCCCGGCAAACGGCTGCCTGGCAGGCCCAGGGGCTTCACCTGCCGCGTCTGGCGGTCAACCTGTCGTCCATGCAGTTCGACGATGGTGAGCTGGCCAGTCAGATTGTCACCATTCTCGAGCGTCACGGGCTGGCGCCGTCGTTGCTGGAGCTGGAGCTGACCGAAAGCATTCTGCTGCGCAATATCGACGCCACCATGCAGACGCTGGATGCGCTCAAGCGCAAGGGCATGCATATCGCGATCGACGACTTTGGCACCGGCTACTCGGCGCTCAACTATCTGCGCGACTTCCCGATCGACACCTTGAAGATCGACCGTGGCTTTATCCACAGCATGCACCCGGGCAGCCGGGATGCGCGGCTGGCGGAGGCGATTGTTGCCATGGGTCGCAGCCTGGATTTGCGGGTGTTGGCAGAGGGGGTGGAGACCGCTGAGCAGTTTGCGTTGATCGGCCAATTTGGCTGTGATGAGGTACAGGGCTACCACCTGGGCAGGCCGGTAAGCGCTGATGAGTTTTGCCAGCGCTGGCTGCAGCAGGCGCGCTGAACGCCGGTTGAGCGCAATTTGTATGCAGCTGAGCGCTTTTCAAGTGCCAGCGAGCGGGGCTTGCGTTAAAATGCCGCCTCTTTTTCATCCGAACGACCTAGCAGGGGGCCGTTACATGTTTAGCCGTTCCAACGATATTGCCACTTTCGATGCTGATCTCTGGGCTGCAATGGAGCAGGAAGCTGTCCGTCAGGAAGAGCACATCGAGCTGATTGCCTCTGAGAACTACACCAGCCCGGCAGTCATGCAGGCGCAGGGCTCCGTACTGACCAACAAGTACGCCGAGGGCTATCCGGGCAAGCGCTACTACGGTGGCTGCGAGCACGTTGATGTTGTTGAACAGCTGGCCATTGACCGCGCCAAGGAACTGTTCGGTGCCGATTACGCCAACGTGCAGCCGCACGCTGGCTCGCAAGCCAACGCCGCTGTCTATCTGGCGCTGCTGCAGGCCGGTGATACCATTCTGGGCATGAGCCTGGCACACGGCGGTCACCTGACTCACGGTGCTTCCGTTTCGTCCTCCGGCAAGCTGTACAACGCCGTGCAGTACGGCATCAACGATCAGGGCCTGATCGATTACGACGAAGTCGAGCGTCTGGCCGTTGAACACAAGCCGAAGATGATCGTTGCCGGTTTCAGCGCCTACTCTCAGGTACTGGACTTCGCACGCTTCCGCGCCATTGCCGACAAGGTTGGTGCTTACCTGTTCGTTGACATGGCTCACGTTGCCGGTCTGGTTGCCGCTGGTGTCTACCCGAACCCGGTGCCCTTTGCTGACGTCGTCACCACCACTACCCACAAGACCCTGCGTGGTCCGCGTGGTGGTCTGATTCTGGCGCGCGCCAACGAAGAGATCGAAAAGAAACTGAACTCCGCTGTGTTCCCGGGCGCCCAGGGTGGTCCGCTGGAGCACGTGATTGCTGCCAAGGCGATCTGCTTCAAGGAAGCGCTGCAGCCCGAGTTCAAGACTTACCAGCAGCAGGTGGTCAAGAACGCGCAGACCATGGCCAAGGTGTTTGTCGAGCGCGGCTTTGACGTGGTGTCCGGCGGCACCCAGAATCACCTGTTCCTGCTGTCGCTGATCAAGCAGGACATCACCGGTAAGGATGCTGACGCTGCTTTGGGGCGCGCTTACATCACCGTAAACAAGAACAGCGTGCCGAACGATCCGCGCTCGCCGTTCGTTACCTCCGGTCTGCGCATCGGCACCCCTGCGGTGACCACGCGCGGTTTTGTTGAGGCTGACTGCGAAGCGCTGGCTGGCTGGATCTGCGACATCCTCGACAACATGGGCGATGAGTCCGTGGTTGATCGCGTACGTGAGCAGGTCAAGGCCATCTGTGCCCGCCTGCCGGTATACGGCGCCTGAACCTGCCCAGGCTCCAGTAAAAACCCACGATCATGATCGTGGGTTTTTTTTGTCTCAAAATGGGGCATTTGGTTATATGCTGGCAGAACCGCCGGGCGCGCATGGATGCCGGTGTGACAACAAGAGACTAGCCATGAAGTATCTGGCAATCATGTTTTTGCTTGCGTTGTGCTGGCTGCCGCGGGCTTGGGCAGAACCGCAGGCGCCCTTGCGGGTGGCCATGCTGCCGTACCCCGACTATGCCGAGTACGATGCCGATCGGCGTGCCGACGGCCACGCGGTGCGGGTGATTCGGCGTTTGCTGGAGCGCGCGGGATACGGCAGCGAGATTCGGCTGTTGCCCGTTGCCCGGGTGCGCCTGGGGCTGATGTCCGGCGAACTGGATCTGTGGCTGGGGCTGAACAATCAGGTGGATCTGGAAGCATACACGCTGCAGACCCAGTCCAGCTTCGGCGCGCTGCCGATCAACCTCTACTATCGCCCTGATGAAGCGGCGCCCAGCTGGCCCGATAGCTTGCGCGGGCGCACGCTGATCCTGATCACCAACTACAGCTATAGCCTGCCCGTGTCACGAACCCTGCAGGACCCCAGGCTGGCGTTGCAAACGCGCACCAGTAGCTCGCATGCCGGTGCTATTCGCATGTTGTTGCGCGGGCGCGGAGATTACCTGCTGGATTACCGCGGGCAGGTGGCCGCAGCACTGGACTCGCTGGGTATGCAGGCGTTGCCGCACGTAACGGTTGATCAGCCGACCATGCGCCTGTTTGTGTCACGCCAGCGGTCAGACGCCAGGGCACTGGTCAATCGGCTGGACCAGGCCTTCGACGCGCTGGTGGACGAGGGGGTCGATATGGATGTGACGCGGCAATAGTCGACATATACGCCCCGGCATGCTTGCGCCCGATCGCGCGGCTTGATTGAATGGCCGCCCTGTCTGGCCACGGGCGAGTGGTACGTGGGCAGGATGTACAACGGCAAGGGATGGTCTGCGATGCAAGACACTTTCAAGGTAAGTTGCAAGGGCGAGCGGGACTCCGCTATTGATGAGCAGCAGCTGCGCGATAATCTGCAGCGTCTGGGGTTCGGCAGCAAGCAACTCGACCGGTTGCTCAATGGCACGCCAGTCACTATCAAATCCGGCCTGTCGCAAGCCATGGCCGAGCGTTATCAGAAACGTCTGGCAGATGCGGGCCTGATTACTCAGGTGTTGCCCGACGGTGCCACGCTGGTTGCGCCGCCTGCACCACCGGCGCCGCCCGCGGCGCCAATTCAACAGCCAGCCCCCGGCGCGCCGCAGCGTCGCCTGGTGCCGTTCCAGTTTACCGGTAATGGCAGCGAGTACTTTGGTATATGGATCGTCAACATCCTGCTGATGGTGGTGACGCTGGGCTTTTACGCGCCCTGGGCCAAGGTACGTAACCTGCAGTACTTCTACGGCCACACCGTGCTGGAGAAGCAGAGCTTTCAGTATCTGGCCGATCCCTGGGTGATCTTTCGCGGGCGCCTGGTGGCGGTGGCAGCCTTTATCGTCTGGTCAATTGCTTCCAACTTTTTCCCGATTGCGGCCATGGCGCTGCTGGTGATCTTTATTCCGCTGGTGCCCTGGATCATTACGCGTTCGCTCAAGTTTCATGCGATCAACAGCGCCTACCGCAATATTCGCTTCGACTTTGCTGGCACCTACTGGCAGGCGGTCAAGGTGGTTTACCTGTGGCCGTTGGCGGCGATCCTCACGCTGGGGCTGCTGGTGCCTCTGGCTGTGCAGCGCTGGCACCAGTTTCTTACCGAGGGCGCGCGATACGGTCGTAGCGCCTTTGCGTTGAACCTGAGTGTCGGGCAGGTGTATGTGTTCTTTCTCAAGATGCTGGGCGTGTTTGTCGGCCTGCTTCTTGTCGGTGGTGTGCTGTCGCTGGTGTATCAGCCGATCATGGCCGTTTTTGCCATGGCGGCTTATCTGGCCCTGTTTGGTTACTTCATGGCGGGGTTGACCAATCTGGTGATCAACAGCATCCAGCTTGAACAGCACGGTTTTGCTTCCAACCTGGGCAAGCGGCGCATGGTCTGGATCTTCTTCACCAACTCGCTGCTGATCCTGCTGACCATGGGCTTTTTCACGCCTTGGGCCAAGGTGCGCATGGCCCGCTACCGCGCATCCTGCTCGGAGATGGAAGTGGCTGGTGATCTGGATGGCTTTATCGCCGGTGAAGCGCAGCACGCCGGTGCTGTCGGCATGGAGCTGGGGGACGCCTTTGATGTCGGCTTCGGCTTTGGCTGAGGGGCGCGTTGCTGGCCGTTACTTCGACGGCCAGTCCAGTCAGGCCCGTGCTGCCGAGGCGCGTGTCGAGGCGGAACAGCTGGAAGTGCACCTGGAGGGCGGCGAGCGCCTGCGGTTTGCAGCGGATCAGGTGCGCCTTGGTACGCAGGTTGGCAGCGCCGGTTGCTACCTGCATCTGGGGGAGGGCGCTGCGCTGGAGTCGACCGATGTTGCCGGTGTGCAGGCTTTGGTGCGGGCGCTGCGCTCGTCAACCGCCGGAACGCTGTGGCTGCATCGTCTGGAGATCAGCCCGCGCCTGATTGTGCTGTCGTTGCTGGTGACGGTGGCGCTGATGGTCGGCGGCGTGGTTTGGGGCGTGCCTTGGGCATCGGACCGCATTGCCAGCATGCTGCCGGAGTCGCTGGAGGAGTTGGCCGGCAGTGAGGCGCTGGATGCCATCGACCGTACCTGGGCCGACCCCAGCGAGCTGACCGAGGCCCGGCAGCAGGCGCTGCTGGCACATATGCAGCCAAGCCTGCAGTGGCTCACCGCGCAGTATCCCGAGCGTACCCTGAAGGTGCATTTTCGCTCGGCACCGGCGTTGGGCGCCAATGCCTTTGCTTTGCCCGGCGGTCACTTGGTGTTTACCGATGCAATGGTTGAGCTGGCGCAGCACGACGACGAGCTGGTTGCGGTGCTCGCGCATGAAGCGGGACACGCGGTCCATCGTCACGGCATGCGCAATCTGGTGCAGGGCTCGCTGCTGGTGTTTGTCATGGCTTCGATGACCGGCGATATGTCGGCTGCGTCGGACCTGGTGACGGGTGTGCCGGCCTTGCTGGCAACGCTGGCCTATCGGCGGGGCATGGAAGAGGAAGCGGACGACTTTGCGCTGGACATGTTGCGAGCACGGCACATCTCGCCGTCGCGCTTTGTCGACATCATGCAGCGGCTGGATCCGCCGGGCGAGGGGGATGAGACCGGCTCTGTGGGTCGCTTCCTGTCGACTCACCCGCCAACCCCGGAGAGGATTGAGCGCTTTCAGGAAGCTGAGTAGGGGCTGCGCGGGCGACGCGGCAGCCCCCTTTCTCTGGCTCCTTTGGCGCGCCTCAGCGCAGCTTGAGGGTGCTCAGAGTGCGCTCACGCACCTGCTTGAGCAGGGCGCCGTCATTGACCAGCGACTGACCGTAGGACGGTACCAGCTCGCGCATGCGCGCCTGCCATTCCGGGCTGGCGATACGATCCTTGAAGCAGCGCTCAAGCACGTCGATCATTGCCTGCACGGCAGTTGATGCACCGGGGGAGGCGCCCAGCAGGGCGGCCAGGGTGCCGTCTTTGGCGGCGACAATCTCGGTACCAAACTCCAGCTTGCCGTGGCCCTTGGCGTCTTTTTTGATGATCTGTACGCGCATGCCGGCATTCTGCAGTTTCCAGTTCTTCTCCTGTGCATCCGGGAAGAAGTTGCGCAGAGAAGCAACGCGGTCCTTGTGCGACTGGAACGACTCGGCAATCAGGTACTTGGTCAGGTCCATGTTGTCGCGACCAACCGCCATCATCGGGGCTACGTTGTAGGGTTTGACCGAGGAGAACAGGTCAAACACCGAGCCTTTTTTGAGGAACTTGGTGGTAAAGCCGGCGAACGGGCCAAACAGCAGCGCAGGCTTGCCGTTGATGATGCGCGTATCCAGGTGCGGAACGGACATGGGTGGTGCGCCGACCGGGGCCTTGCCATAAACCTTGGAGCTGTGGCGCTTGACCACGTCCTGGTCCTGACAGACCAGCCATTGGCCGCTGACCGGAAAGCCGCCGTAGCCCTGGCTTTCGTCGATGTTGGATTTTTGCAGCAGCGGCAGCGAGCCACCGCCCGCGCCGAGGAATACGAACTTGGCGTTGATCTCCAGATCCTTGCCGGTCTTCTCGTCCTCGACGACAACGCGCCAATGGCCACGCTTGCTCTTACGCAGCGACTTGACCGAGTGGCTGAGGCGCAGATCAAACCCGTCCTGCTGCTCCAGGTGGGCAATCATGCGGCGGGTGAGCGAGCCAAAGTCGACGTCGGAGCCATGTTCGACGCGGGTGGCGGCGAAGGGCACATTGGTGTCGCGGCTGGACATGATCAGCGGCATCCACTCGCGCAGTTGCTCGGGAGACTCGCTGAACTTCATTTCGGCAAACAGGTGGTGGTTGCTCAGCAGCTCGTGACGCTTGCGCAGGAAGGCAACGTCCTTTTCGCCCCAGACAAAGCTCTGGTGCGCGGTGGCATTGATGAAATCGGAGGGGTTCTGGATGATGCCCTGCTCTACCAGGTAGCTCCAGAACTGCAGGGTTACTTCGAAGGACGCGTTGATTGCCAGTGCGCGCTCAATGGTGACATTGCCATTCTGGTCTTCGGGAGTGTAGTTCAGCTCGCAGTAGCCGGCGTGCCCGGTGCCTGCGTTGTTCCAGCCGTCGGTGCTTTCATGGGCCACGTGATCCAGACGTTCGACCAGGGTAATGGTCATGGCGGGATCCAGCTGTTTGAGCAACATTCCCAGGGTGGCGCTCATGACACCACCACCGACCAGCAATACATCCACGTTCGTTGCCGTCATTTACCTGTCGCCTCTTTGCTAAAAATCAAGGAGCCTGAGCTCTCCAGTGATCATACTGGCCAATGTCGGGGCGGCTAGCAAACGGGCTTGTCCTCGGCTGACGCTTTTGGCTGCGCCGAGAGCACGTCAAGCAATGTGTGCTGTCAGCTCCGAACGCCCGGGCATGTGTTATCAGTGTTGGCTGATGATGTTGCGGTTGGCACTTCGTGTGGAATTGCCGGCCAGGGCTCAATGGACGGACGGTGATCTGCCATTGGAGTAGTTCAGAGAAGGCGTATCATACCGGTTTCTCTGTTCGGGTGACAGGCGCTACAGCCCTGCATTGGGCCAAAGCAGCGCTCGCAATGACCGACTTTGGTCGCAAATGCCGGTAACAGGACAGACTTTGTGTTTTTTTGTGCGCCGCACAGGGTGCCGGTTTTACCTTGAATAAGGGGGATGTGGATGCAGGATGTGGTGATCGTTGGTGGTGGCGTCATGGGCTGTCTGACTGCGCTGGAGCTATTGCAGGCGGGTTGTCGCGTAACTCTGCTGGAGCGCGGCGAGCTGGGGAGAGAGGCGTCCTGGGCGGGCGGTGGGATTGTGTCGCCGCTCTACCCCTGGCGCTACAGTGCCCCCATCAGCGCGCTGGCGCGCTGGTCGCAAGACTATTACGGCGCCCTGGCGCGGCACCTGCTCACGGACACCGGTATCGATCCCGAGGTACAGCCCTGCGGGCTTCTGTGGCTGGATATGGACGAGCAGGCCCAGGCGATGCAGTGGGCAGTGCAACAGGACCGGCCGCTGCAGCAGGTTGACGAGCAGTTTATCTATTGTCAGGTGCCGCAGTTGGCGCCGGGGTTTGCTGGGGCCCTGTGGCAGGCTGACTTGGCGAACGTGCGTAACCCCCGCTTGATGAAAGCCCTGCGCGCACGATTGCTTCAGTTTGAGGGTTTTGTGCTGCGTGAGCACTGCGCCGCGTTGGGGCTGCAGAAAGAGGCAGAGCGGATCACCGGTGTGCAGATCGCCGGCGGCGTGGTGAGTGGCGATGCCGTGGTGCTTTGTGCTGGTGCCTGGGGCGGGGACTGGCTGGCCGCCGAGGGCCTGACGCTGCCGGTTGAGCCGGTGAAGGGGCAGATGCTGTTGTACCGCATGGAGCCCGGCTGGTTGCCGTCGATGGTGATGGCCGAGGGGCGCTACGCCATTCCCCGGCGAGATGGGCACATTCTGGTTGGCAGTACGCTGGAACACGCTGGCTACGACAAGACCACTACCGAGCAGGCGCTGGCCTCACTGCGCCAGAGCGCCGAAGCCCTGTTGCCTGCGCTGGCGCAAGAGGCGCCCGTCGCTCAGTGGGCGGGCCTGCGACCGGGCTCGCCCGACGGCGTCCCTTACATCGGGCCGCTCGCTGCACGGCCGGGGCTGTGGCTGAACCTGGGGCACTATCGCAATGGCCTGGTGCTGGCGCCGGCGTCATGCCGCCTGCTGGCTGATCTGCTGCTGGAGCGTGACCCGGCCATCGATCCGGCACCTTACCTGCCGGATGCGCGCCTGCGCCAGGGCTGATTCAGTCGTCGAGCCCGAGCTTTTTCAGGCGATAACGCAGCGAGCGGAAGGTCAGTCCCAGCCGCTTCGCTGCGGCGGTCTTGTTCCAGCGGGTTTCTTCCAGCGCCTGGGTGATGGCCTGGCGCTCGATATTGTCCAGATAGTCTTCCAGGTGGTCGATCTGGCTGAGATCCTGGTTGTCGTCGCCCTGGCTTGCCGTGCACGGGCTCAGGTAGAGATCACCGGCATCGATCTGCTGCTCGTCGCACAGGGTGAAGGCACGCTCCAGTGCGTTTTCCAGTTCGCGTACGTTGCCGGGAAAGCGGTAGCTCTGCAGGCGCTCCATGGCGCTGTCGGTCAGGCGCGGCGCGGGCGTGCCGTTGCGCTGGGCCAGACGCGCAAGAATATGGCGGATCAGTAGCGGCAGATCTTCGCGCCGCTCGCGCAGCGGTGGCACCTGCAGCTCGATCACGTTGATGCGGTAGAACAGATCCTGGCGAAAATGCCCCTGCGCCACTTCGGCGGCCAGGTCCTTGTGCGTGGCGCACAGCAGGCGCACATCGATGGGTTCTTCGCGCTGGCTGCCCAGTGGCCGCACGGCCTTTTCCTGAATGGCGCGCAGCAGCTTGACCTGCATGGCCATGGGCAGGTCTGCCACCTCATCCAGGAACAGGGTGCCGTGGTTGGCCGCCTGGAACAGGCCGGGCTTGTCGGCCACGGCGCCGGTGAAGCTGCCCTTGCGGTGGCCGAAAAACTCGCTTTCCATCAGCTCGGACGGAATAGCGCCGCAGTTGACCGGCACAAAGGGCCGATCTGCCCGCGGGCTGAGTGCGTGGATGCGCCGGGCGACCAGTTCCTTGCCGCTGCCAGACTCGCCGCTGATGTACAGCGGCGCTTGGCTGCGTGCCAGTTTGCCAATTTGTCTGCGCAGGCGCTCGATGGGCGGCGAAATGCCCAGCAGCGGATCGTCGTCGCTGTCAGTGGGGCTGTCCGGCTTTGGCTGGTTGAGGCGCAGGGCTGTGGCAACCAGTTCGCGCAGCCTGGTGAGGTCGACCGGCTTGGTCAAAAAGTCAAAGGCGCCGGCCTTGAGCGCGTTGATGGCGGTGTCCAGGCTGCCGAAGGCGGTGATCATGGCCACGGGGGTAGCCGGGCAGTGCTGTTGGATATGGCGCACGATGGTCATGCCGTCGCCGTCTGGCAGGCGCATGTCGGTCAGGCACAGGTCAAAGGACTCTGCGTCAAGCAGTGCGAGCGCCTGCTCCAGCGTGCTGGCGCGGCGGGTCAGCAGGTCCATGCGCCCCAGCGTCATCTCGAGCAGTTCGAGAATGTCCGGTTCATCGTCAATGATCAGCACCGTGGGTTGAGTCATGGGCCGGGCCTGTCTCCTGTCTGTCCGTGGATGCCCATCATACCAGTCGTTTGGGATGCGCGAAGGTGATGCGCATGCAGCAGCCATGTGGCTCTACGCTGTCGCATTCCAGGCGAGCCTGGTTGCTTTCACACAGCTCGCGGGAGATGTACAGGCCAAGGCCGGTACCGCTGTTCTCTGTAGTGTAGAAGGGCTCGAAGATATGGCCGACATGCTCGCTGGCAACGCCGGGGCCGTGATCGATGATCTCCAGCGTCGGTAGCTGCGTGTCAGGGTGCAGGTACAGGTGCAGATAGATGGTTCGGGGCGTGCCGGGCTCGCCGCTGTAGCGCAGGGCGTTCTGGCACAGGTTGCTGACCACCTGGGTCAGCTGATTGGGGTCGATGCGGGTCAGAATGCCTTCTTTCTCGATCTCGCAGTCGATGCTGTCGGTGGCCGGGTGCGCGGCGCGAAAGTCCTGCAGAAAGGCCGATGTCCAGAGCGCCAGATCCAGCAGTTGCGGCTCGCTCGGGCGGCGTCGGGACAGCTCCAGTACGGTCTCGATGACCCGGTTCATGCGTTGGGAGTGTTGCTGGATGATCTCGGTCAGGCGCAGGTCCTGACGCGACAGCAGGTCGGACTCGTTGAGCAGTTGCGCGGCATGGCTGATAGCGCCCAGCGGGTTACGGATTTCGTGGGCAATACTCGCGGTCAGGCGCCCAAGGGAGGCCAGTTTCAGTTGCTGGGCCTGCTGCGCTACCTGAGTGTTGTCGTCCAGAAAGACCAGTATGCTGCCCTTGCTGTTTTCGCCCAGCGGCTTGAAGTTGGCCATCAACTCGGCGCCGCCACTGTGGCTGTGGAACGAGGTGCCGCGCACTGAGGGGTTGCGTTGCCATTGACGCAGTCGCTGTTCCAGCTCCGGTGCAATGCGTTCGAGCTTGGAGCCGGTAGGCAGCTCGCGGCCGAGCATCTGGGCGCAGGCTTCGTTGCTGGTAACCACCCGCTGATCGTCCGAAACCACCAGAATCCCGGTGCGCATGCGCTGGATGATCAACTGGTTGAGCTGCTCCATGCTGGCCAGGCTGGCGGCCTGTTCGCGTGCGAGTATCTCGGACAGGTGCAGGCGCCGGCTGACCCGTTGCACGAACATGGCCACGGCAAAGTAGATGGCGCCGAGCACCCCGGCCTGCAGGTAGCTTTGGCCGATATACGGATGCGTCAGGCTGAGGAAGAAGGTCAGGTAGATCAGCACCAGACTGGCCAGCGCCGGCAACAGCAGGCCGATTCGCCCGTGCAGCAGTACGTTACCGATGGCGACCGGAATGATCAGCAGGTTGCCGAAGCCGCTGCCAATGCCGCCGGCTGCGTAGAAGATCACCCCCAGCATGCCGATATCCAGCACCGCCAGTATAAACAGATGGAGGTCGCGCCGCCCGCGATGCAGCGACAACGCAATTAATACGTTGATGAACAGGTAGATCCAGCTGGCCTTGGCGTAGACGTCGGCGTCGCTGACCGACAGTACTCCTTCGCGCAGGGCCGAGCTGGTCAGCAGCGTCAGGCCAAAGCCCAGAATCACCCGATACAGGTTGTACAGGCGCAGTATGCGTGGGCGCTGGGAGTCTATGCGTTCAGTGCTGGCTGTGCTCATCCCGGTGTTCCGCGCAGCAGTACCAGTTATCGTCGGCGCGCAGGGCGCTGTCCTGTGGCAGATGTACCTGGCACTGCGCACAGCGCACCATCAGCGGCGGGTCCTGTTGCGCTCGCGCGCTCTGTTGCTGACGTTGAGTTGCCTGCTGTCGCTGCAGGCCGCGCCACAGGCGCAGGGCGAACCACACCAGCAGGGCAAGAAAGATGAGTTTGATCAGTCCCATGAAACAGGCTTGTGTCGAGAGTGGAGTCGGGCGTTGCCTTTGCATGCGGCAACGCGTGTGGAATTGGGCAGCGGGCCCCAGTGTATCCCATGGCCCGCCCACGCCAAAGCCATCTTGCGATTGCGGGTGCGCAGCGCTTGCCGGACAATAGGCCGCATCTTGAGTCAGGAGAAGCAACATGACGGCGACATTGCGCATCGTGATGGCCCAGCTGAACATGCGGGTGGGTGATATTCCGGGAAATCTCGCGCGCATCATCGAGGCAGCCCGGCACGCCCGCGACGAGCTGGGCGCCCGGGTAATCGTGTTCCCCGAGCTGTCGCTGTGTGGCTACCCACCGGAAGACCTGCTGCTGCGCTCCAGCATGCAGGCACGCATCAGCCGGGCGCTGGATAGCCTGTGCGAAGAGGTATCGGGCATCTACATGGTGGTCGGCTACCCCTGGCAGGAAGGCGATGCCTGCTACAACAAGGCCGCCGTGATTGCCGATGGCCGCATGCTGGCGTCCTACGCCAAGCAGCAGTTGCCCAACTACCGCGTATTCGATGAAAAGCGTTACTTCACCGAGGGTGACGAATGCTGCCTGCTGGAGATTGACGGCCTGCCAGTGGCTGTCACGGTCTGCGAGGACATCTGGCATCCGCAGCCAATGGCGCAGGCGCGGGATGCCGGAGCCCGGCTGATGCTCAACCTCAATGCCTCGCCCTTCCACATGGATAAACAGCGCGAGCGCGAGGCTATGCTGGCCGGTCGCGCCGCTGAGGGCGGCATGCCTATCGTCTATGTGAATCAGGTCGGTGCCCAAGACGAACTGGTGTTTGACGGTGGCTCGGTAGCGGTCACTGCCGATGGTCAGATTGCCTGTCGGGTCGAGGCCTTTACCGAGGGGCTGTATCCGGTAGACGTGCACTTTGACCAGAGCCAGGTGATCCTGCGTCAGGGCGCCGTAGCGGCCATGCCGGAGCTGGAGGCCAGCGTGTACCAGGCGCTGGTGACCGGCGTGCGTGACTACGTCAACAAGAACGGTTTCAAGGGCGTGGTGCTGGGGCTCTCTGGCGGTATCGACTCGGCCCTGACCTTGGCGGTTGCAGTCGATGCGCTGGGCGCAGAGCGCGTTGAAGCGGTGATGATGCCGTATCACTTCACCTCGGGCATGAGCCTGGAAGACGCCGAAGCCCAGGCGCGCACCATGCACGTACACTATCGCGTGTTACCCATTGCGCCGATGGTCGAGGCGTTCATGCAGACGCTGGAGCCGGTGTTTGAGGGCTTGCCGCGCGATACCACCGAAGAAAACCTGCAGGCGCGCTGTCGCGGCACGCTGTTGATGGCGCTGTCCAACAAGACCGGCTCGCTGGTGCTGACTACCGGTAACAAGAGTGAGATGGCCGTGGGTTACGCCACGCTCTACGGCGACATGGCCGGCGGCTTTGACGTGCTCAAGGATGTGCCCAAGACGCTGGTCTTCCGGCTGGCCGAGTACCGCAACACCCTTGGCCCGGCGATTCCGCAGCGGGTGATTGATCGCCCGCCATCCGCAGAGCTTGCGCCCGACCAGAAAGACGAAGACTCGTTGCCGCCATACCCGGTGCTGGACGAGATTCTGCGCTTGTACATCGAGCACGACCTGTCTGCCAGCGCCATTGTTGCTGCCGGTTTTGAAGAAGATGTGGTTAAGCGCGTTGTTCGGCTGGTCGACCTGAACGAATACAAGCGCCGTCAGGCGGCTGTGGGGGCGCGTATTACCCAGCGTGGTTTTGGTCGTGACCGTCGTTATCCGATCACTTCAGGGTGGGGGATGGAGGACTAGCCGGCCTTTGGCCGGCAGCTTCAAGCCGCAAGCTTTAAGCTACAAGCCACAAACTAAAAGCCACACCGGGCTGCTTTTACTTGTAGCTTGAGGCTTGCCGCTTGCCGCTTGCCCACAAAAAAAGCCCGCCACGGCGAATGCCTTGGCGGGCTTTTTTGTGGGGCGCCCCTCAGTCGATCAGACCAAAGGTGATCTTGTTCCAGAAGGTGCGGCCGGCTTCCTGGCCACCGACGCGGATTTCGCGGGGCAGGGCGTCTACGGCGTCCTGGTACTGACGTTCCATCTCGCGTTCCATCTGGGTTTTGGCCATGCGTGGCGGCGGGGCGGTTACAGCGTCGATCACGCCAACCGAGGTCGCCTCCAGCCAGTCCAGATCGGCCTCAGCTGGCTCAACGTGGTGCTTGAACTTGCCGTCGACCAGGGCCGGGTGCTCGGGGTAGTTGAGCTGCAGGGTCTGCAGTGCGCTGTCGGCCAGGTCATACATGGCCAGGCGGTCATAGCCTGCGACCATCAGGGCCAGGCCGTCGCCTACGGCTGGGGTCTGCTGGAAGTTCTCGACGATGTAGCGGCCACGGTTGGCGGCTGCCAGATAGGCGCCACGCTTGAGGTAGTAGTGGCCCACGTTGACGTCATAGGCCGCCAGCAGGTTGCGCAGGTAGACCATGCGCGCACGGGCGTCGGGGGCGTATTGGCTGTTCGGGTAGCGGTTGATCAGCTGGGCAAAGTCGTTGAACGAGTCACGGGCGGCGCCCGGGTCGCGACGGGTCATGTCCAGCGGCAGAAAGCGCTCGATGATGCCGCGGTCGCGGTTGAATGACGCCAGACCGCGAATGTAATAGGCGTAGTCAACGTTCGGATGGGTCGGATGCAGACGGATGAAGCGGTCAGCTGAAGCGGTGGCTGCTTCAGCCTCAACGTTCTGATAGTAGGCGTAGATCAGTTCGAGCTGGGCCTGGTCCGCGTAGCGGCCGAATGGGTAACGGGCTTCCAGCGCGCGCAGGGTTTCAACGGCGGCGCCGTAGTTCTTGGCGTCCAGGTCTACCTGTGCCTTGCGGTACAGCTCAGACTCGCTGAGCGACTCGTCAATGACCGGTGCGTTGGAGGAACACGCGGCCAGCAGTGCCAGTGCGCCGACCAGCAGCAGATGTTTCAGCGACATATCATGACATCCGAATGGGCGGGTCGCGCTGTTTCCAGTGCGGCCGTCCTGTTATAGTTTGGGGCCTCTACAGCCTTGTCCGGACTCCCCGGACTGGCCGTATTTAACCACAGCGCCCGGTTGAATCCAAAAAGCGATTGCGGCCATTGTCAGCGCCTTCTGTCCCCAGCGAGTTCCCCCATGTCAGATCGTATTCGTTTGTCCGCACAGGTCAGCCCGGAGTCGGGTGGTCAACGCCTTGACCAGGTCGCCGCCCAATTGTTCCCGGACTTCTCACGCTCGCGGCTGCAGGGCTGGATCAAGGACGGCAGCCTGCTGGTTGATGGCGAGCGCAAGCGCACGCGCGACAGCGTCTACGGTGGCGAAGAGCTGACGCTGGATGCCGAGCGGGAGGTGCAGGGCGAGTGGCAGCCTGAGGCGATCGAGCTGGACATTTTGTATGAAGACAGTGCTCTGCTGGTGATCAACAAGCCGGCCGGTTTGGTGGTGCACCCGGCGGCGGGACAGCAGGACGGCACGCTGCTGAACGCGCTGCTGCACCATTGCCCGGAGCTGGCCAAGGTCCCGCGTGCAGGTATCGTTCATCGTCTGGATAAAGACACCACCGGCCTGATGGTGGTCGCCAAGACCATCGAGTCGCAGACCGATCTGGTGGCCCAGTTGCAGGCGCGCACGGTCAGTCGCGAATACGAGTGTGTGGTCACCGGTGTGATGACGGCCGGTGGCAAGGTCGATCAGCCGATTGCCCGCCACGGCACCCAGCGCCAGAAGATGGCGGTAGTGGCCGGCGGCAAGCAGGCGATCAGTCACTATCGCGTGATCAACCGCTTCCGCGCCCACACCCACGTCAAGGTCAAGCTGGAAACCGGGCGCACCCACCAGATCCGCGTGCATATGAGCTATATCCACTTTCCGCTGGTGGGTGACCCGGTGTATGGCGGGCGCCTGCGTATTCCGCCGGGTGCGAGCCCTGAACTGATCAAGGAGCTGCGCGAGTTTCCGCGTCAGGCACTGCACGCACGCCGCCTTGAGCTGGAGCATCCCGACGACGGTCGTCACATGAGCTGGCAGGTGCCGCTACCTGAGGACATGCAGCATCTGCTGGCGTTGCTGCGCGAGGATGGTGAGATCGGCGAATGAGCATGCTGTGGATGAGCGCCGAGTGGCCTGCGCCAGCGCACGTACGCACCTGTATCACCACGCGCCGGGGCGGCTGCAGCCAGGGCGTGTGGAAAGGTTTTAACCTGGGTGACCATGTCGGTGATGACCCGGCCCACGTTGCCGCCAACCGCGCCGAGCTGGAACGGGTGCTGGGGTGTCAGCCGGCTTGGCTGACCCAGGTGCATGGCACCGAGGGATGTAAGGCGGACCCGACTCAGGTACTGGAGGCGGATGCCAGCTGGACCGACCAGCCAGGTATTGCCTGCACCATAATGACCGCTGACTGCCTGCCGGTGCTGTTCTGTGATCGCGAGGGCAGTCGCGTTGCGGCTGCCCATGCGGGCTGGCGTGGTTTGCTTGACGGCGTGCTGGAGCAGACTGTGCGCCGGCTTGGTGGCTCGGCCAGTGAGCTGTTGGTATGGCTTGGGCCCGCTATCGGCTCTGCCGCCTTTGAGGTGGGGGCGGAGGTGCGTGAGGCCTTTGTAAAGGCCGATGCCCGCGCCACTAGCGCCTTTACCCCGGCGGAGCGTGAAGGACACTGGTTTGCCGATCTCTACCAGCTCGCCCGTCAGCGCTTGGCTGGTGTTGGAGTGCGTCAGGTCTACGGCGGTGATGAGTGCACCTGGTCGGATGCTGCACGCTTCTTTTCCTACCGCAGGGATGGGCAAACCGGGCGCTTTGCCTCGCTCATCTGGCTGGAGTCGCCAGTCGCCGGCTAAAAGGCGACAAAAAATTGACCCTAATCATCATGGGGTCACTTGAAAGCGCGATAATCGTCCCTATTACTCTGTCATCACAGATGAATTTGCCTGCCGCCGAGTGTGTGGTCGGGCACAGATTAGAGGACCATTACTCATGCGCATTGACCGTATGACCAGCAAGCTCCAGGTCGCCCTGTCCGACGCCCAGTCCATGGCGGTCGGCCGCGACCACGCCCAGATTGATCCGCTGCACCTGTTGCTGGCGCTGATTGAACAGCAGCACGGCTCGGTCAAGCCGTTGCTGATGCAGGTCGGCTTTGATATTGCCGCCTTGCGCGCCGCCTTGGGTGAGGCGCTGGAGCGTTTGCCCACTGTCAGCAACCCGACCGGCGACGTCAGCCTGTCGCAGGAGCTGGCGCGCCTGCTGAATCAGGCCGATCGCCTGGCGCAGAAGCAGGGCGATCAATTCATTTCCAGCGAGCTGGTGCTGCTGGCCGCCATGGATGAGAACACCAGTGCCGGCAAGCTGCTGCTGAGCCAGGGCGTATCCAAGAAAGCGCTGGAAAATGCCATCAACAATCTGCGCGGCGGTGAGTCCGTCAATGACCCGAACGCCGAGGAATCCCGTCAGGCGCTGGACAAATACACCGTTGATCTGACCAAGCGCGCCGAAGAGGGCAAGCTGGACCCGGTGATTGGCCGTGATGATGAAATCCGCCGCACCGTGCAGGTGCTGCAACGCCGTACCAAGAACAACCCGGTACTGATCGGTGAGCCCGGTGTGGGTAAGACCGCCATCGTCGAGGGGTTGGCCCAGCGTATCGTCAATGGCGAAGTGCCCGACGGCCTGAAGGACAAGCGCCTGCTGTCACTGGATATGGGGTCGCTGATCGCCGGTGCCAAATTCCGCGGTGAGTTTGAAGAGCGCCTCAAGGCCGTACTCAACGAACTGTCCAAGCAGGAAGGCCGGGTCATTCTGTTTATCGACGAGCTTCACACCATGGTCGGCGCCGGCAAGGCCGAGGGCGCCATGGATGCGGGCAATATGCTCAAGCCTGCGCTGGCGCGCGGTGAGCTGCATTGCGTTGGTGCCACCACGCTGGATGAATACCGGCAGTACATCGAGAAGGATGCGGCGCTGGAGCGGCGCTTCCAGAAGGTGCTGGTCGATGAGCCGTCTGAAGAAGACACCATTGCCATTCTGCGTGGCCTGAAAGAGCGCTACGAAGTGCACCACAAGATCACCATTACCGATGGCGCGATCATCGCCGCAGCCAAGCTGTCGCACCGTTACATCACTGATCGCCAACTGCCTGACAAGGCCATCGACCTGATCGACGAGGCGGCCAGTCGTATCCGCATGGAGATCGACTCCAAGCCCGAAGCGCTGGACCGTCTGGAGCGCCGCCTGATTCAGCTCAAGGTTGAGCGCGAGGCGCTGAAGAAGGAAGACGACGACGCAGCGCTGAAGCGGCTGGAGAAGCTGAAGGAAGAAATTGCCCGGGTTGAGCGCGAGTACGCCGATCTGGAAGAGATCTGGAAGGCTGAGAAGGCCGACGTGCAGGGCTCTGCGCAAATCCAGGAGAAAATCGAGCAGGCCAAGGCCGAGCTGGAACAGGCGCGGCGCAAGGGTGACCTGAACCGCATGGCCGAGCTGCAGTATGGCGTGATCCCTGATCTGGAACGCAGCCAGCAGATGGCCGAGCAGCACACCAAGCCGGAGAACCAGTTGCTGCGCAACAAGGTGACCGACGAGGAAATCGCCGAGGTCGTCTCCAAGTGGACCGGTATTCCTGTGTCCAAAATGCTCGAAGGTGAGCGCGACAAGCTGCTGCGTATGGAAGACGCGCTGCACAAGCGCGTGATCGGCCAGCATGAGGCGGTAGTCGCGGTGTCCAACGCCGTACGTCGCTCCCGTGCAGGGCTCGCAGACCCGAACCGCCCGAGCGGCTCGTTCATGTTCCTTGGCCCGACCGGTGTGGGTAAAACCGAGCTGTGCAAGGCACTGGCCGAGTTCCTGTTCGACACCGAGGACGCCATGGTGCGGATCGACATGTCCGAGTTCATGGAGAAGCATTCGGTTGCGCGCCTGATCGGTGCGCCTCCGGGCTACGTCGGTTACGAAGAGGGTGGCTACCTGACCGAAGCGGTGCGTCGTAAGCCGTACTCGGTGATCCTGATGGATGAGGTCGAGAAGGCGCATCCGGACGTGTTCAACGTGCTGCTGCAGGTACTGGAAGACGGTCGTCTGACCGACAGCCAGGGCCGCACGGTCGACTTCCGCAACACCGTGGTGGTGATGACCTCCAACCTGGGCTCGGCTCAGATTCAGGAGCTGGTCGGTGACCGGGAGGCGCAGCACGCGGCGGTGATGGACGCGCTGACCCAGCACTTCCGTCCCGAGTTCATCAACCGGGTTGACGAAGTCGTGGTGTTCGAGCCGCTTGGCAAGGACCAGATCGCCGGCATCGCCGAGATTCAGCTCAGCCGCCTGCGTCAGCGTTTGGCCGAACGCGAGCTGGATCTGCAGCTTAGCGACGAGGCGCTGGAGAAGCTGGTTGCGGTGGGTTACGACCCGGTCTACGGCGCGCGGCCGCTCAAACGGGCGCTGCAGCGCTGGATCGAAAACCCGCTGGCCCAGCGTATTCTGGCCGGCGACTTCGCCCCGGGTGCGACCATCGAGGCCAAGGTCGAGAACGACGAGTTTGTGTTTGTCGGCTGATTGAGGCTGGAGTGATAAGAAACCCCGCACGGGAAACCGTGCGGGGTTTTTTGTTGGTGTGCGGATGTCGGCAGGTTGGGGTGGAGGACGGGAGGGTTATCCCTCGCCGTAGGGCCACGACATGTCGTGGCCGGAACACATGTCCCACGCCCGGCCACAGTTCGCTTCCCCGCGGACAAGCCTACGGCATTCTCCGCCGGGGTGTTACAGCAACATCGTCCGAATATCCCCCAGCAACTCACCCAGACGCTTGGTGAACTGCGCGGCCGCTGCGCCGTTGATGGCGCGGTGGTCGTAGGAGAGGGACAACGGCAACATCAGCTGCGGCTGGAAGCTGGCGCCATCCCAGACTGGTTGCTTGGTGGCCTTGGAGACCCCAAGAATCGCCACTTCCGGGCTGTTGACGATCGGCGTGAAGTAAGTACCGCCGATGTGGCCCAGACTGGAAATGGTGAAGCAGGCGCCTTGCATGGCGTCGGCTCCGAGCTTCTTGTTACGTGCCTTGTCGGCCAGTTCGGCCGCTTCGGCTGCCAGCTGCAGCAGGCTCTTCTTGTCGACATCACGGATAACCGGTACCAGCAGGCCGTCCGGGGTGTCTACGGCAAAGCCGATGTGCACGTACTTCTTCTGAATCAGCTGCTTGCCACTGGCCGCCAGCGAAACGTTGAAGTTCGGCTGCTCACGCAGCAAATGGGCACAGGCCTTGAGCAGGAAGGGCAGCACGGTCAGCTTGACGCCGGCTTTCTCGGCAGCCGCTTTCTGCTCCTTGCGGAAGGCTTCCAGCGCGCTGATATCGGCCAGGTCGAACTGGGTGACATGCGGCACGTTGAGCCAGCTGCGGTGCAGGTTGCTGGCGCCGACCTGCTGCAGGCGGGTCATGTCGACGGTCTCGATCTCGC
>MDSY01048223.1_pt1 | contig 58542 bp, 55 predicted proteins | sample 811131 | NCBI WGS metagenome assembly MDSY01 (sample SAMN05326643, study PRJNA326480) | marine metagenome | isolation source: seawater | place: Atlantic Ocean: South West | collected 2010 | reverse complement strand
TTTGTTTAGTGCGGGCGGGGAGACTCGAACTCCCACACCTCGCGGCACTAGATCCTAAGTCTAGCGTGTCTACCAATTCCACCACGCCCGCTAAACATCCCTAGTAATAGGGACGCAAATATAAACAATAGTTTATAAATACAAATAGTAGATCGAACTATTTATTTATGAGGATTTTTGTAACTTTACATTCACAATTTTCAAGCTATGAATTCATTACAATCTTATCTAGAATCAAATAAAGACCGCTTCGTTCAAGAACTTTTTGAACTACTTAGAATCCCATCAGTTAGTGCGGATTCTGCTTACTCAAAAGAGGTGTTTAAAACCGCTGACTTTGTCGCTAACAGTCTAAAAACAGCAGGATGTGATGCCGTAGAAATCTGTCAAACAAAAGGGTTTCCTATTGTCTATGGCGAAAAACTGATAGACCCTAAACTCCCAACAATTTTAGTGTACGGTCATTATGATGTGCAACCCGCAGATCCTATTGAATTATGGGACGCTCCAGCTTTTGAACCCATTATTAAAAAAACCGAACTCCATCCCGAAGGTGCCATATTTGCACGAGGAGCTTGTGATGATAAAGGACAAATGTATATGCACGTCAAAGCGCTTGAATTTATGACCTCAACAGATCAACTGCCGTGTAACGTTAAATTTATGATTGAAGGCGAAGAAGAAGTTGGAAGTGAAAATCTAGCTGAATTTGTCAAAAACAATACTGCCAAACTAAAAAATGACGTCATCTTAATTTCGGATACCGGAATGATTGCGAAAGACACACCTTCTATCACAACAGGCCTTCGAGGTTTGAGCTATGTAGAAGTTGAAGTTACAGGACCTAACAGAGACTTACACTCTGGAATTTACGGAGGAGCCGTCGCTAACCCAATCAATATATTGGCTAAAATGATTGCCTCATTACATGATGAAAACAATCATATTACCATTCCTAGTTTTTATGACAAGGTCGAAAACTTATCTGATGAGGAACGTGCAGAAATGGCAAAAGCACCGTTTTCATTAGAAGACTATAAAGATTCTTTAAAAATTAATGCCGTCTATGGCGAAAAAGGCTACTCAACCAACGAACGCAACTCCATTCGTCCCACACTAGATGTGAACGGTATTTGGGGTGGATATACAGGCGAAGGTGCCAAAACTGTTATTGCAAGCAAAGCTTACGCAAAAATATCAATGCGTTTAGTTCCTAATCAGGACTGTGAAGAGATTACGTTACTTTTTAAAGCTCATTTTGAAAGTATCGCTCCAGATGGAGTAACCGTGAAAGTGACTCCACATCATGGAGGTCAAGGCTATGTAACACCCATAGATACTGTTGGATATAAAGCGGCTGCAATGGCTTATCAGGATACGTTTGGAACCGCACCCATTCCACAACGTGGCGGGGGAAGCATCCCTATTGTAGCCTTATTTGAAAAAGAATTAAAAAGTAAAACTATTTTAATGGGGTTTGGGTTGGACAGTGACGCCATCCACTCCCCTAATGAACATTTTGGACTGTTCAATTATTATAAAGGAATTGAAACAATCCCGCTGTTTTACAAGTATTTCACAGCCCTTCAGTCTTAATTTATAAAATATCTTAGAATCTAATTACCAATCACTATTTTTTGGGAAAATACCTTTTTATTTTGTGTCAGTCGGGCAAAATATGTTCCTTGAGCAAATTGACTGATATTTAATTTTGAGCGTTTTTCTGTTAAAACTTTTTGGAGAATCTTCTTACCATCTAACGAGAACAACTCAAGCGTCAAATCCTCATTCAAAGAATGCTCAATGTTCAGTGTGGACGAAGCAGGATTCGGATAGATTTTAATTGTATTTAATTTGAATGTATCGGAACCTAAAGATGTATAGTCTACACATGAACTTAATTCCGTACAAGAGCCTACAGTCACTTCAACGGCGTAACTACCACTAGCTGTAGGAGAAAAGGATTGACTAACCTCAGAAATTAATGGAAGGTTTGTATTGCAATCTACCCATTGATAGCTGGCATTATTCATGTTTGAAGTCAAAGTCGAAGAACTCACTGTTAGTGAATTGTCAACAGAAACCAAACTCGCCTTGGTCACCATATATGACATAATCAATTTAGCTAACTCATAAAAATACGGCAAATCCAAAGTGCTTAAACGATCCGCAGATGAATGGTAGTAAGGTGTCTGATCACTATTTTCCCAAGACTCTCCAACCAATACCGCCGAAAATCCTTGATCCCAAAAACGTGCATGATCACTAGCTGTCGTTCCTGGGTTCACCACATTAACGTTTAAATTAAAATTATACGTAGACAATAAATTGACAAGATCATCTTTCATTGCTAGAGAGTTCGCAATAGGACGCACATCAATATCAAAATCATCATCACCATCACCATCATACCCCATCATGTCAATATTCAAAACACCCAATATGTTATCCCCATTATTATTGGCTTGAGTGGCATAAAAATTCGCGCCTCTTAGACCAATTTCTTCTTCATCCCATAAAGCATAAACAAGCGTATTATCCATACATTGTGTAGATAAAATTCGTGCAATTTCTAAGACGGTCGCTGTCCCAGAAGCATTGTCATCAGCACAGTAGTCTGCCACCGTATCGTAATGGGCACAAATAATATAAATATCGTTTGGATTGGTTTTTCCTAGCTGCGTCGCAATGATATTACGTCCGTTGGTATTAAAAGCTTGAGTATTGACAGATAAATTATCCATCGCATTGAATTTTTCTACCAGATAATCCCCCGCAAGTTCATTGTTAGCTTGCCCTCTGTTTAGTATTGTCACACTATTACCCCCAACACTTGTTGCTACTTCTCCAGTAAACTCTTGAAGTGTTTGACTTAAAGAATCTAAATTGACGGCATTAATAAGGTCTAGCTCTGTTTGAGCAAACAGCGTACTCATTACAGATACGCTAAGACTTAAAAGTGAAAATAGTTGTTTCATAATGCAAGAAATATCGTTTCTCCAAAACTACATAAATTTAAATAAAATAAGGTTTTCTAAGGAACTTAAAATCTTCTGTTGGGATGGTAAGGACTGATGTCTAAGGAACTTTTTTTATTGAGAATTAATTCCGATACTAATTTTCCTGTACCAGGGCCTAACGTCCAACCCAACATGGCGTGTCCAGAAGCAATTGTCATGTTTTCACAGGACTGTGGTTTTCCAATATAAGGTAAGCCATCAGGTGAAAGTGGACGAAGTCCACATGTGACCGCTTCTATTTCGGATGTTGATAATTTAATAGAAGGATAATACTGATGGACAGCTTTCGCTATCACTCCCACTCTTTTTCTGTTTATATTGTGATTGACACCGGCAATTTCCATCGTCCCAGCAAAACGGGTAAAACCATCCATGGGCGACACAGCCACCTTAGCTTCTGCTAAAATAGTTGGAATACTAATTCCTGTTTTGTATTCTGTTTGCATGCTGTAACCCTTCCCCGCTTGAAGCAGTAATTTTAAACCTATTTTTTTACATAAATCTGCTGACCAAGAACCCGAAGCCATTACAAATTCATCTGAATGTAGCGTTTGTTTGTCTGTGACTACACTGTCTATTTTACCCTGTTTCATATTAAAATCGAGAACACGTTCATTGGTAAACATATGGACGCCTTTAGACTTTAAATACGCTTTTAATTGCTGCATAAAATCACTTGGGGTGCTGTGATGATCATTTTTAAAATACACTCCTCCTACACCATTGATTTCAATAGAAGGTTCCATAATTTTAAGTTCCGCTTTAGATATTTCTTTAGCATGCACGTTGAGACTGTTTGCCATGGTCAGAATCTCTAATTCTTTTTCCAATTGTCGCTCGGTTTGACACAACATCAACAATCCTTTTTTATCATACTGAAATGAAAACTGTTCCTCTTTTTTTATAGTTTGAAATAACTCTTGACTGAATATTGTAAAATCTCGAAGGTGAATGGCATTTTTTTGAACAAGGCGTGAATTCGCAGACTTATTAAAAGCCCATGCCCATTTTAAAAAGTCCCTATTTAAATTGGGTTTAATATACAAAGGACTGGAAGCATCCAACATCCAACGCAGTCCACTACGCACAACACCAGGGACTGCTAGAGGGATAAAATGACTCGGGCACACATACCCTGCATTAGAATAAGAAGCCCCACTATTCATATTAGAGCGATCGACAATGGTTACCTCACAGCCTTCTTTTTGCAAAAAATACGCTGTACTCAACCCAATGATTCCTCCCCCTATGATTGTGACTTTTTTTTGCATCGCTATAAAACTTGAAATCCATGAGCATACGGATCATCGGAATCAATACTAATCGTATTGTATCCATAAATCCGTGCCCAACCTTGAATACTTGGCACTATAGCCTTGTGGGGTCCAACAGAACTGACCGCTTCAATACAGCCCGTGAATGTACTTCCTATATAACTTTCATGAACGAATTTTTGACCTCTTTGTAATTGTCCTTTAGCATAAAGTTGCGCCATACGTGCTGAAGTGCCGGTGCCACAAGGGCTTCTATCAATGGCCTTATCTCCATAAAATACAGCATTTCTCCCTGATGAACTTGGGTTTAAAGGCGTTCCTGTCCAAAGGATATGAGACACCCCATTTATTGTATAATTCTCGGGATGTATAAATTGATTTGGATAATTTGAATTGATTTGTGTTCGTAATTTTTGAGAAATTCCAATCAGTTCTGAAGCCGTAAAATCTTGAACACCAGAAAAGTTTTTTTGAGGATCCACAATGGCATAAAAATTCCCTCCATACGCGACATCAAACGTTAGCAATCCTAAATTGGCATCTTCGATACTTAATGCCTCTTTTGCTAAATAACTTTTAACATTGGTGATTTTTACCCACTCAACTTTAGAGCCTAGTTGTGAATACTCAATTTCTACGAGTCCAGCAGGTGCTTCCATTTTAACTACTCCTGCAGTTTTTGGAGTGATCAGCCCTGCTTCTAAAGCGACAGTAATAGAGCCAATGGTTCCATGGCCGCACATTGGCAAACAGCCCGAAGTTTCGATAAATAAGATTGCAACATCGTTGGAAGGATCGTGAGGTGGATATAAAAAACTCCCACTCATAAGGTCATGACCTCTAGGCTCAAACATCAAGCCTTTTCGAATCCAATCAAATTCATTTAGAAAATGCTGACGTTTTTCACTCATATTGGCGCCCACCAAAGGAGGATGACCTGTAGTCACCACCCGAACGGGGTTTCCACAAGTATGGGCATCAATACATTTGAATTCAGCTTTGCTCATTAAAATTTAAATTAAATACGTGTTTGCTTAATACCCAGTGGATTCTGTTCTTTTAGAGCCTCTGGAAGTAGACTGTCTGGGAAATTCTGAAAGCTAAAAGGACGAACCCAACGCTTTATCGCGTGGACTCCTACAGCAGAAAATCGACTGTCTGTAGATGCTGGATAAGGACCGCCATGGACCATCGAATTACACACCTCAACTCCTGTTGGAACACCGTTAAAAACAAGACGTCCTACACGATTTTGAAGTGCGTCAATAATTTCAAAACTGGCTTTTGCTTCCTCTTCAGTTGCTATTAATGAAGCTGTCAACTGCCCATCTAAATTCATGATGATTGATTTCATTTGCGCCAAAGACTCACACTCCACAAGAAGCGTATAAGGCCCAAAGACTTCCTCATGCAAAATACGGTTCTTTAAAAATGCACCGCCATCAACTCGTACAATACTTGAGAGTGCATAATTAGAGTTTTTAGCGAAAGTTTCATCGGTCAAAACTTCTAGTTCCGGTTGTGATTGTGCTTTGTTTTTATTGAATTGAAAGCCTTCAAAAATAGCAGGATGCAACATACAATTAGCATCTATTTTTTTGATTTCAGATACTAATAAATTAGTGAAGTTTGTGAAAACCGATCCCTTTAAACTCAAAATTAGACCTGGTTGTGTACAAAATTGCCCTGCGGCTAAGGATATCGATTTTGCATAAGCTTCTGCCCAATAGGCAGTATTTTTTTCAAGTTCTTTACTAAACATGACAACAGGATTGATACTGCCCATTTCGGCAAATACCGGAATCGGTTCTGGACGCTGTGCTGCCAAATCTAGCAGAGCACGTCCCCCTCGAATACTTCCTGTAAACCCTACCGCTTTTACTTTGGGATGTGATACGAGTTGCTGCCCTACTTCAATCCCACTGCTGTTCAAATTAGAAAATACTCCGTCTGGCATGCCTGTTTTTTTGGCTGCTAAAGTAATGGCTTCCGCTACTAAGCTTCCGGTACCTGCATGCATCGGATGTGACTTAACAATGACAGGACAACCTGCAGCAAGGGCTGAAGCGGTATCTCCTCCAGCTGTAGAATAAGCTAGTGGGAAATTGCTCGCTCCAAAAACTACAACGGGTCCTAAAGGGATGTCCATTCTTCGTATGTCTAATTTTGGAAAGGGAGTGCGGTCTGGATTGGCAACATCAATTGTGGCATCGACCCAAGAACCTTTGGATACTAAATTTGCAAAACTTTGCAATTGAAAAATAGTACGTCCACGCTCCCCTTTTGCACGGCCTTCGGGAAGACCTGTTTCTTGACAATACATATCAACTAAAGTATCACCAAGAGCTAAAATTTCGTCAGCAATTGTATTTAAAAAATGAGCTCTTTCTTTGCTTGAAGTGTTTTTATAAGCGTCAAAAGCGATTGCAGCTAGTTCAACTGCGGCATCAATTTCTTCTGATGTTGCTTCCGTAAAAGAAATATCATTCGCCTTATTTAATTTTGGATTGAATGTAGTAAACGTTTTACTCCCTGTAGCAGTGTACGTAAGTCCGATAAGATTTTTTCCTAATTCCATAGATCTAATTTTGTCTTTAATAGTTTGGCAAGGTCGGTCTTGATTTCAAAGCCGACTCAATAATGTTCTGAACTTTTTGGCGTTCCGAACCAAATAAAGGTAAACGTGGGGGTCTTACAAATTCGGTTCCAATTTCGGTATATACTTCTGCCAACTTAATATTTTGGACTAATTTAGCATTAATATCCAACTCTAACAAGGGCATAAACCAACGGTATAGAGCAATGGCTTCTTGAATCCTTCCTGCTTTTTGAAGTTCATAAATAGCGACTGTTTCTTTTGGGAATGCACACACCAGACCCGCAATCCAACCACTTGCACCCATAATCAAACTTTCTAAAGCAAGCGTATCAACCCCCGTCATGATTTTTAGACGGTCTCCAAATTGGTTAATAATTCGGGTCACATTTGTAATATCTCGTGTGGATTCTTTTACGGCTTGAATGTTATCATGTTTAAGTAATTCATCAAACATTTCTAAGGTAATTTCAATTTTATAATCGACGGGATTGTTGTATATCAAAAGAGGTAAAGACGTGTTTTTAGCAACTTCAGAAATATAGGTGACTGTTTCTTTTGGACAGGCAGTATAACGCATTGGAGGTAGCAACATTAATCCATTGGCACCATGTTGTTCTGCTAACTCTGCTGCAAGAATTGCGGCTTTGGTAGATTGCTCGGCAACATTCATTAGTACAGGCACCTTATTGTTTACCAATTCAACAGTAGTTTCAATCAAAGTCTTTTTTTCTGTTTCTAATAGCGTACTGGCTTCACCTAACGTTCCGCCTAATACAATTCCGTGTACACCAGCATCCAATTGTGCTTTGATATTGGTTGCAAACATCGATAAATCTAATACGTCGTTTTCAGTAAACTTAGTGGTCACTGCTGGCATCACGCCTTCCCATTTGATTGTCATAATTCTTTTATTTATTATTTTAAAGAGATAAAACTAATTCCTTTTTCAAAAACATTATGGGCTGTTTTAATCAATAGTTGATGCTATATTATCCATATTTTTAAATTAATTTCTATATTAGAATAGTATTTTGTTAATTTGAAGTATGAACATTGTTTCTTTTATCATTCCTAAAACAAAAGAATCAACCCTCATCTATCAGCAAGATGAAGGATCATTTTTTTATGAAAAATTGCACCAACACGGAGAAATTCAAATATGCCATATCTTAATCGGAGAAGGCACGCTTGTGCTTGGAGATTCCGTTAATCCCTATAAAAAAGGTGATATCATTGTGATTGGGAGTTTTATACCGCATGTTTTTAAATCGGATATTGAGGCATCTTCCGCCTCAAAAATGAGATCCCTTTTTTTTACAAAAGAATCCTTTGGAACTGATTTTTTTGATTTAGAAGCGTTTGATGAATTGCACTCATTTTTTGATAAATCGAGTTATGGCTTTAAAATTTCTAATTGTAAAACTAGGATCACGAGCTTATTTACCAAAATTCATAAAGCCAAAAAACTGCAACAATTTATACTGTTTTTAGAGCTTCTTAAAATTCTAACTACCGCAGAGCACCAACGACTCACATCTTTTGTATATGACAAAAAATATAGCCCAATTGAAGGAAAAAGAATGACGGATGTTTTGGAATATACATTTGAAAATTACAATAAGGAAGTGTCTCTTGAAGCGGTGGCAGAAGTAGCTGCCATGACGAAGAATTCGTTTTGTAAATATTTTAAAAAAGTAACCAATAAAACCTATTTTGAGTTTTTAAAAGAAATTCGGGTAGAACATGCATGCAAACTGATTCGGAAACAGATGGACTTGAGGATTATTGACGTTGCTTATTTATGTGGATTTAAGAATGTTTCTAATTTCAACAAACAGTTCAAAACGGTTACTACACTCAGCCCTTCAGCCTTTAAAAAGTTGATTTGAGTTGACTACTTAGTTTTTTGGGCATGTTTTTAACCACCATCGCATAACTATGGTCAATGAGTTCAAAAAGAAATTGAGGTGAGAACCCACAGTTGCTTAAATAAATCGTGTTCCAATGTCGTTTATTGGTATGAAATCCTGAGTGAATGGACTCGTAATCGTTGCGGAGTTCATCAGCATAATCTGGATCACACTTTAAAGTAATTGAGGGATTGCCTTGCTCCCATGCTTCTAACGGACAAAGTGCAAATATTTTACCTAAAACCTTATATACCAAAGTACTTTCATCAAAAGGAAACTCTTCAGTGGTTTGTTCTTTTTTTAAACAAAAGGATTGAATGGCATCAATTGTAATCATCAGGGTTTTGGAGTTTCTTTGTCGTATAGTTTATACAGGATTGGCTTGCTTGGCGAAGCATCATTTTCAAAAGGGGCTATTAATATGTTTAGAATATACTTTCCGTCTAGCACTGAATTAGGGACATAAACAAGTTCTGTAATTGTTGCATCCATACGCATTTCACCTCCTACATTCCAAAAGGCTTTATGTGATAAAAGTTGACCATCATCTTTTTCTTTATCGACACTTGGCGTATCAACTAACAAGTGTTTCACTCCTTTTTCACGGAGGTAAATAGCCGCAGCTTCCGTGAGGTAAGGCGGATTTGTATGTGCATATTGTCGGCTTAATTTATCGGTTGTATTGGGAAGTGTTCGAATCACCACCGCTTCTCTTTTTTTGTTACCAATCGCATATCGCAGTTGTTTTTCGGAGATAATAAAATCGCCATTTAAAGGTTCTGGAACCACCGTAATGACTTCCGCTACAAATAAAAATTGTGTCAAACAGCTATTAATTGTATGAACTTCTTCAGTGATATGCCCCACACACTCGGTATGAGTTCCGTGGGCGTGTGGATTAAATTCGATGGTATTAAAATTAACTGCTGCGCCTTCTTTAATACTTCCAGTCCAACCTTTCACTTTGGCTGGATATATTTTTGGCGGTGGCAAATACCAGGCATTTACATTCTCTTTTGAAGCACGAAATGGAATTGAAATATCCAAAGGCTGATCGATATAAATAGTATAAGTACGGCTGTTGGCTTGTATAATTGCTTTCATGTTTCTCTTATTTTTTTAACGTTACATGTCCCTTCGAGCGCTGTTAGGTTCGCTATAAATCATCCTCTTAAACGACAAAGCTATCTAGTTGTTAGGTTCATGTGGATAAATATAATCAAACTAAAAACAAATCGGAAGCAATTCCGTCCGAAAGAAATTTTCCTGTTTTTGTGATTTTTAAATGATTTTTTTCTAAAACTAGCATCTTAGAAATTCTCAGTTTCTTTGAATTCTCTAACAATTGCTCTTTGATGGGAGCGCCAAAATCGGTTTCAATTTTATCCAATGAAATACCCCAAATGGTTCGCAGGCCTGTCATGATATATTCGTTGAATCTATTTTCTTCAGATAATACTTCCGATTCAAACGGTCTTATATTGGCTTCTAAGGATTTAATATATTTCGTATTATTTGAAAGGTTCCAACTTCTACTTTTCCCATCAAACGAATGTGCCGATGGTCCCACACCCATATAGGTTTTACCTAACCAATAACTTGTATTGTGTCTTGAAAAGTATTCGGGATGTCCAAAACTACAGGTCTCATAATGAGTCAATCCTTGTGCCAATGTCTCTTCCAGTAACACTTCAAAATGTTGGGCTGCCAACTCATCATCCATTGGCGGGTGACTTCCTTTTTTAATAAAATGCTCTAGAGCTGTTTTTGGTTCAACCGTGAGAGCATAACAAGACAAATGTTTGATTCCAAATTCAAAAGCGGTTTGTAAATTTTGTCGCCACTGTGCAACTGACATCGTGGGCATTCCAAACATTAAATCGATAGTAATATTGTCAAAATAGGTCGTGGCAATTTCTAAACATTTTTTAGCCTCAGTAGCATTATGTGCTCTGTTCATAGCCGTTAAATCCGATTCATGGAAGGATTGAATTCCAATACTTAATCGATTTATTTTTGTGTTTGAAAGTGCTTTTATTGTTTCAATATCCAGATCATCCGGATTGGCTTCAAGGGTGATTTCAGCTGTATCGGACACTTTGTAATGTTTATACACAGTCTCAAGAATTGTATTTAGCTCCAAAACTTCTAAGACCGAGGGCGTACCCCCTCCAAAATAAATCGATAGGATTTCATCAGAAGTAACTTCTGATTTTCGAAGCACCAATTCCTTACAAACCGCTTTTATGAATGCTGATTTGGAATTTTGATTCGTCGAAAAGTGGAAGTTACAATAGTGACATGCTTTTTTACAAAATGGAACGTGGATATAAATACCTGACACTAAAATAAAATTTTTGATTAATATTTGAATGCTTTCGCATTGATAATGTGTTGTAAATGGTGGTTGCAATGCCAAGCATATATGGCCAAGCTCTCATGCAAAGAAATACATTCATTTCCTTCTGGATGCATATAAGTTCTCTGTAATTGTGAGGTTTCTAATTGCTCTAATAAAAACACCCAACGTTGATGAATTCCAGCCAAAAGCTTAGTCGAACTTTGAATGCTATAATCTACAGTATCATTCAGTACTGCCCACTGAGCTTCTTCGTAAGGTTTAATTGTTGGATTGTCTTCCGTGAGTGCCAATTTAAAACGAGTGATGCTGTTCATATGGCTATCAATACAATGACCAACCACTTGTTGAATCATCCAGCCTTCGGGACGGTATTTATAACGAAGTTCTTTATCGGTTAAATGAGTCACTTCTTTTGTCACAAGCAAAGGAAACTGTCTAATAGACTGTATCCAACTTTCAATATGAGTGGGCTCAATTTTAGCAGGAATTTTAGGTTTCCCAATTGGATATTTGAGGGTCTCTAGGTCCATAGTCGAGGATTTATTTTTTAACTCTGCTTTCGTTTTGCTTTACAAAGGCACTCCAACCTGTATAACTTTTACCACCGGTAACTTTTCCTTGGTTATAAAAATGGCAAACGGCTGCCGCCAATCCATCTGTGGAATCAAGATTTTTAGGCAATTCTTTTAAATCCAAAAGACTTTGTAGCATTTTAGCTACTTGTTCTTTACTTGCATTACCATTTCCTGTAATAGCCATTTTAATTTTTTTAGGAGAATACTCAGTGATTGGAATTTCTCTAGAAAGTCCAGCAGCCATCGCAACCCCTTGAGCTCTCCCAAGCTTTAACATACTTTGTACGTTTTTACCAAAAAAAGGGGCTTCAATCGCAATTTCATCAGGATGGAATGTATCTATCAATTCAATGGTACGTTCAAAAATAAGTTTGAGTTTCAAATAATGATCGTCATACTTTTGAAGTAATAACTCATTCAATTGTAAAAACTCCATAGTTTTTCCTTTGACTTTTATCAATCCAAATCCCATGATAGTAGTTCCAGGATCAATTCCTAATATAATTTTGTCTTCAGCCATTAATCTACTTTAAGAATTATTGGCAATTGAAATGCCGTTTGCACTTGCTGACTTCTTTTGATGGCAGGGTATAATTTAGGAAGCCCCTTTAAACTACGAATTAATATGGAGTCCAACATTGGAATTTGTTCCCTTGTGAGCTCTTGTGTTTGTATTTCAGAAATTTGAAGTTCTCCACTTTTAGAAACCACTAAATTGATGGTGATTGTGTCGCTCACCGTTTGTGTGACGATTATATTTTGTATTCCAAAATATTCAGATATATGCGTTGTAATCGTTTGTTCAAAACAATTTTTGCTATCCTGAAAGTCTATAGAGTTTTCACAATTTTCAAAATTTGGATAGCGATCAACTTCATTCCAATTAAACGTTTTTAATTCCTCCATTAAAATCGTATCAGAGTCTAACTTCTTTTTTTCATAATAATTACATGAATAAAAAGAACAGAAAAGCAAGACAAAAGCTAAATACCTCATTGGTTCATTGTGAACCCTAAAATTACAATTTTTTATTTTTTAAATAGACTAAAACCAAATTAGATTAGACTTTTGGTCCTCCAGCCATAATTTCATCATTGGCATAACTTTCAAATTTCTTAAAGTTGGCTTTAAAAGAGGCTGCTAATTTATGAGCTGTTTTATAAAACCCTTCATCATTTTTCCATGTTTTTCGGGGGCTTAAAAATTCTGTTGGAACATTTGGGCACACTCTGGGTTGAAGTACACCAAAAACGGAGTGTACATGATAGTTGTCTTTATTAGCAGTCTCTAAAGAGCCATCCATGGCTGCATTGATCATCGCACGCGTGTACTCTAATTTCATACGCGTTCCAATTCCATAAGGTCCGCCCGTCCAACCTGTATTCACCAACCAAACATTGACGCCAGTTGCTTTCATCTTAGTACTCAACATTTCGGCATATTTTGTAGGATGTAAGGGCATAAAAGGCGCTCCAAAACAAGCTGAAAAACTAGGAACAGGTTCCGTAATGCCTGCTTCAGTGCCAGCAACCTTAGCGGTATAGCCAGAAATAAAATGATATGCCGCTTGTCCAGGCGTAAGTTTAGATATGGGAGGCAAGACTCCAAAAGCATCTGCTGTGAGAAAGAAAATATTTTTAGGATTCTTACCAATTGAATCGGGTTGAATATTATCTATAAAGTGAATTGGATAACTCACTCGCGTGTTTTGTGTGATGGTTGTATCTGAATAATCGACTCCCCCTTTAGCATCCATGATCACATTCTCTAGAATGGCTCCTTTTTTAATGGCATCAAAAATTTCTGGCTCTTTATCTCTAGACAAATTTATAACCTTTGCATAACAACCTCCTTCAAAGTTAAAGATCGTATTTTCACTAGTCCAACCATGTTCATCATCTCCAATCAAATGGCGGTGATGATCGGTGGATAGTGTTGTTTTTCCAGTCCCAGAGAGCCCAAAAAAGATGGAAGTATCACCCTCTTTTCCAACATTGGCACTGCAATGCATTGGGAGGGTGTTTTTAAATACTGGAAGTATGAAATTTAAAGCTGAAAAAATACCTTTTTTAATTTCGCCTGTATATCCAGTACCGCCAATAAGTGCTATTTTTTTAGTGAAATTTAAAATCGCAAAATTATGCTGACGGGTACCGTCTTTGCTTGGATCTGCCATAAAACCAGGTGCATTAATCACTGTCCACTCAGGAGTAAAGGTTTTTAGTTCAGAATCCGAAGGTCTTAAAAACATGTTGTAAGCAAAGTAATTACTCCAAGGATATTCGTTAATCACTCTAATATTGGTACGGTAAGCAGGATCGGAACACGCATAACTGTCCCGAACAAAAATTTCTTTATCTGATAAATAGTTGGTTACTTTAGCATATAGCGCGTCAAAGTCGTTCGTAGCAAAAGGGATATTTACATCGCCCCACCAAATACGATCTTTGGTTATGGCATCTTTAACTATAAATCGATCTTTTGGAGACCGCCCTGTAAACTCACCCGTTTGAATTACTAAGGCACCTGAGCTAGTTTCATGTCCTTGTTTTTTTGTGATTGTAAGAGCATGCAGTTGATCTGGGGAAAGTTGATAATAAACTTTTGTAGATGTTATAGCATATTGGTTTAACGAAATCGTTTTCGTAATTGGTTCAGGTTGTGGCATAATTATCAAATTATTTAATACCACAAAAGTATTGAATAATATTAAATGACTAATAAAGATGTGTTAAAATAATTGCATTTATAATTAAATACAATTTAAAAAAGTTGTAAGTATATATTTAATTTCAATATATAACGTATCGGATAATATAGTATTATTTTAAGTTAATATACTATTGAAAAGACTCATGATTTAGGATTATGTTTGCATAATAAGAACGATTAAGTGGTTTAAAATGAGTATGCTAGCTACTCATATAAGAAATACTAAATACCACTTATTTTACGGACCCGAATCAATACACCTTAAATTGATTTAATTATTATGCAATAACGCTAAATCTCTAAATTAAGACGTCATAATAATATTTGAGAAAATCAAAATTCGACTTTTACAATTTTCGTTTTCTAAACTAAATAAATTTAAAACATTAATTATGAAATCACAAATTTCAATTAAGAAATTAGTTTTGGTAGCATTATTTTTAGGTGCAATTGGACTAATAAATGCCCAAACAACAGCTGTTCCTGGGCCTCGAGATGAAATAAAAATCCCATCCTCAAGTTGTCAGTTTGAACGGAAAATAAATAACAGCCCTCCGTTGAGTGACTTAAATGAGCCTGACCAAAGTTCAAGAGGTGTTAGTAATAACAATTCTACAAATACTTGTGGATTCAATCTTCTAAGCATTTATTGGTATCAATCTAATTCGCTATATAATGAATTAATTAAGGGTAAAAGTGTGGATTGTTTTTTTAGACTTGAATTGGGACCTGGCTATAATTACGCTAAGCGGGCTTTTTTCAGTGCTAAAAACATGAACTATATAGCTAAACGGCTAAAAACCATAGCAAGTAGCTGGACTGCTGGACAAACAAACAAGATGAGTAGAATGATTAGTTTGATTGATTATTTGAGGGCTGGCAGTCATTTCAATTTCAATGACTCTGGTTCTTTTTATCATGATGACATTACTACCTCTTACGAAACATATCTAAAAACCAATCTTACTTCTTTAATATATAAGACTTTAGCTGATAATTATGCTACCCTAATAAATTGGGATTTCGACTCTAGCACAGCATTAGCTGAACCTAGTGATAATCTTATGATTTTTTTAAGCGAAATTATAGCTTTACATGTGGGGGGGGTTCAGAAAAATACACAAGCATGAATAATAATAAATTTGCTTATATTGGAAAACCTCTAGCTAAAATTATTGACAAACTGGCTACCCTTTCTGATTATAATTCCTCAACAAAGAGCGGTAAGGCCAAAAGATTATTGTTGGAAGCTCAAACATGGCACTTTATACATTACAAAAAACTTGTTTTAGCAGAAAATGTTGTTGATAACGATGTAAATCTTTTTAAAGCTCTTAAAAAAGTAGTTAGCAGTAATTTACAGGCTTATTCACTAGATGAGAATATGAATGGTGGGGTTTATTTTATTAATGCGTTAGCGGAAATAGGACGTTATTTAGAAGACCCAAATAACAAGTTTTACACCATGGCTAAAACTTATTTGGTAAATCTAAACACTACATACAATGCTAATGATAATCTACGTATATATGGCAAGACCTCTTCCATAATTGATTCTTATAGTGACATTGATATTGGTGACTGGAAAGATAATGTGAATCGATCTTTCTATTACAGTTCAAGGCAATTTACAATCTTTAACGATGAAATAACAGTAAGACTTTTTGGTAATATCACAGCTGATCAATTAGAAATGGTAGAAGAAGAATTATTGAAGACTTGGGGGATATTTAAAGAAATATTTGGAGAAGAGGATGACTTAACCCCTGCAACTGGAGACAACACCACACAACTTGATGTATGGGTACACGATAGCAGAACAAATTATAAAAATTATGCTAGTATTCTTTTTGGAGTCGATGTAGATAATGGAGGTATTTTCATTGAACGTGACCCAAGTGTTACAAATAATATTGCCGATCTGTTTATCTATGGATTTGATTTCGACGGTCCCTGGAAATCTTGGAATGCTGGACACGAGTTCTGGCATTTTTTAGATGCAAAATTCATATTGGCTGGACCGTATGACCCGGCTGTTTCTGTAGGTTGGATTGAAGGAAATGCGGAGTTCGTTCAAAAAGGATTAATATACGGATCAATTAATGATCGAAAACACGAATTTCAAACAGCAGTAGATAGCTTCAAATCAAACCCTGAAACTACGTCAAATATAATTGATATTCCTGAACAATCACTTATTGACTGGGTAGCTCAGGACATTTATACCAATCCAAGTGTTTTGTGGGCATTTTTCTTTGATGAAGATAAATTAAAACTGAGATCTATCGGTGAAACATTAAAAGGGCTTTCTGCTGAACAACTAAAAACACAATCAGTCTCGATTTTAAAAGAAAAAGTAGCACCATACAATAAACATTTTACTTCATGGGCTAAAGGATCATTTTATTGGACAGGATTTGAGGGTTCTTATAACCTTATATCAAACATGAGTGACTACAAGTATTTTGATGTTTTTGGAGGGTCGAACAGTGATGAAACCCCTATTATTTCACATAGTTATAATGGGGGAAATAATCAAAAATTCTATTTAGAACCTATAGATAATTACAAAACTCATACTTATGATATAAGACAATTTGGTGTATATTCAGACAATGAATTCTATATCAAATCAGTGAGTTCAAATAAATATCTGAAAATTAATGCAACAGACAATACTAAGTCTCTAAAACAAGGACCTGTAACAAACGACATAGAAAGAGTTTTTTCGATAGTTCACAAAAACAACGGTTATTTTATGTTGACTGTAAATCCAGATGGAACCAACCGATATGCATTATCTAAATCTACATCCAATACTCGCGCAGGACATTATTTAGTGGATGCTATTGCACCAGATTTTTCGAGTTGGAGACAGGCCTTTTGGTTTTTTGCATTTCCAATAACGGGTGAAAGATCAATTTCTAGTTCAAATAGAGGCGTATCTTCCACACAAAATTTATCTAATAAATCACCTGAAGCAGACAGTAAACTATCATACTCAATCTTCCCAAATCCAACATCTAGTAATTTTGTTAACTTTACTTATCCCCGAGGAATTGGAAATTTAAAAATTGAAGCTTATCCCATCACTGGACAAAGGACAAGCCTATCTAAAATAATTGATGATAATTCAGGCAGAGGGAATCTGGAATTGAATTTAGCCACTGGAGTTTATCTCGTGAAATCCATAAATCTTGACGATAATAAAACAGTAACTAAGAAATTAGTTGTTTTATAGAAAAATTACTTTTATTTATTTTTATTAAAAGGCTGTCTGTGAAGGCAGCTTTTTTTTTGAATTTAGACTGTTCTAAAATTATTTTTTCTTAAAAAAATACACAAACAACAAAAGCCACGAAGCAATCAAAAACAAGCCTCCAAAAGGAGTAATAAACCCAATAACCTTAAAATTAAAGGAAGTCAAATCATTGGTCGCTAACAAGTAGATAGATCCTGAAAATAATAAAACCCCTGTCAAAATAAGTTTAAATAAAATCGATTTATGGCTGGGCTTGAGGTGTGTTGATACTCCTATAAAAAACAGCAAAAAGGAATGATACATTTGATAACGAATTCCAGTATTAAAACTCTCAAATGACGAACTACTAAGTAACGGTTTTAAACTGTGCGCTGCAAAGGCTCCAAAAACAACGCCAAGTCCTCCTATAACACACGCTAATAAAAATATTTTCCTGTCCATTTTGTTTTATAAAGTATTAAATTTTCTACTTTAGTCCTCAAACTAATCACAAAAATAAGAATCTCTTATCAATATGCGAAACATTTTAATCATCGGAGCAGGGAAGTCTGCATCATACCTTATAAAATATTTTTTAGATAAATCTATTACAGAGAACTTAAAAATCACCATCGGAGATCTAGATACTTCAAACGCACTTAAGTGGATTGGAAACCACCCAAATGCAAGCGCCTTAAAACTTGATATTTTTGACAAATCCACACGTGAACAAGCCGTTCAAAATGCTGACATCGTGGTTTCTATGCTTCCTGCTAGATTCCATATAGAAGTAGCCAAGGATTGCTTGACATTTGGCAAGCATCTGGTCACAGCTTCTTATGTCAGTAAAGAAATGAAAGCATTGGATGCAGAAGTCAAAGCTAAAAATCTAATATTTTTGAATGAGATTGGATTGGATCCTGGAGTAGATCATATGAGTGCGATGCAAGTGATCGACCGAATTACAGCGGCTGGCGGAAAGATGTTACTTTTTGAATCTTTTACTGGGGGATTAATGGCGCCTGAAAGTGATACAAACCTTTGGAATTATAAATTTACATGGAATCCTCGCAATGTAGTATTGGCAGGTCAGGGCGGAGCCGCAAAGTTTTTACAGGAAGGAAAATTTAAATACATCCCGTACCACCGCTTGTTTAGGCGGACAGAGTTTTTAGAAGTTGAGGGTTATGGGCGTTTTGAGGCCTATGCAAATAGGGATTCGCTTAAATATCAAGAGGTGTATGGATTAGAAAACGTTCAAACTTTGTACCGTGGAACAATTCGCCGAGTTGGCTTTAGTAGAGCTTGGCAAATTTTTGTATTGCTTGGGATGACTGACGATAGCTATACGATTGCAGATAGCGAAAACATGAGCTATCGTAGTTTTGTAAATTCGTTTTTACCGTACAGCCCTACAGATTCAGTGGAATTAAAATTAAGATATCAGTTAAAAATTGATCAAGACGATATTGTATGGGGGAAACTCGAGGAACTCGATATCTTTAATGATGATAAAAAAGTGGAGTTGAAAAATGCCACCCCTGCACAAGTTCTTCAAAAAATACTTTTAGACAGTTGGACTTTAAGTCCTGAAGACAAAGATATGATTGTGATGTATCACAAGTTTGGCTATGAATTGGATGGTAAAAAACATCAAATTGATGCAACTATGGTGTGTACGGGCGACGACCAAACATTTACTGCGATGGCAAAAACCGTGGGATTACCCGTTGCAATTGCTACTTTAGCTATACTAAATAACAAAATACAAAGTTATGGTGTTCAAATCCCAACTAAAAAAGAACTATATACTCCTGTTTTAAACGAATTAAAAGATTTTGGTGTCATATTTAATGAAAAAGAGATTGAATACTTAGGATACAACCCCTTAAATCAATAATTTAGTTATAAATTGAAATAATTTGAATACTTTTGACGTGTAAATTAACATATTCTAATAAAAAATGAATAAAATCACAGAAATTGACGGCATTGACAAAACGATTCTAAGAGCTCTTATGAAAGACGCAAGAACTCCAGTACTCGAGATCGCGCGTACTGTCGGAATTTCGGGGGCTGCCATTCACCAACGTTTACGTAAATTAGAAAACTCTGGACTTATAGCAGGTTCTAAGTTTGTAATAAACCCAAAAGTTTTGGGATATACCACCATGGCTTTTGTAGGAGTCTTTTTGGATAAAGCAAAGAACAATTCTGACGCAGTCAAACAACTCAAAAAAATCCCTGAGGTACTGGAATGCCATTATACTACTGGAAACTGGAGCGTCTTAATTAAAATTCTTTGCAAGGATAACGAACACCTAATGTCTGTCTTAAACAAGCAGATTCAACCAATTTCAGGTGTTTCAAGAACAGAAACCTTCATTTCTTTAGATCAACAAATTGATCGACAAATTAAAATATAGCTAGTCTCTTCCAAAAATTTGGAAACCCCAATATACTAAAGTCGCTAGCGATCCTAGTGCGGCCACCAAATACGTTCGGGCAGCCCACTTGAGCGCATCTTCAGCTCCTTTAAATTCTTCTTGAGATAACATATGTTTGCTTTTCAACCATGCCAAAGCACGGTTACTCGCATCATATTCCACGGGTAAGGCGATAAAACTAAAGACTGTAGCTACAGCCATGAGTACAAAACCTAAAACAACGACCCAATAGCCTAAGCCAACACCTGCTCCAAACCCTAAAATCAGACCTCCTATAATCAACCACATGGATAATTTTGAAGAAATATTCACGGTAGGAACAAGAGTTGAGCGCAATTGCAACCAACTATAGGCTTGCGCATGTTGAACTGCATGTCCACATTCGTGAGCTGCCACGGCGGCGGCGGCGGAATTTCGCTCGTTATAAACCGCTTCGCTAAGGTTTACCGTTTTATCACTAGGATTGTAGTGGTCTGTAAGACGACCTGGTGTAGAAACGACTTTTACATCTTTAATACCATGATCCAAAAGCATTTTTTCGGCAATTTCAGCACCACTCAATCCATTGCGTAAATGGATTTTTGAATAGGTGGCGAATTTTCGTTTTAAAGTTGAACTCACAAGCCAGCTCACTAAAGCAATGACTCCAAGAATAACATAGTAGGATCCCATAAGAATAAGTTTTAGATTCTATCAAATATAGCACCAATTTTTAAAATTTAAAAATTGGTGCTATGTTTTAACGTTTTCTGTACTTGTAGATAAATACCAGCAATGCAAATGACGAGACTACAGTAATTGAGTTTGCCAAGATCATTGATAGGCTGTCTTTTAAAATACCATACACCAACCAAAAAACAATTCCCACAAAAAACAAAGAAAAGGTAGGCAATGAAAAGCCTGAAACATCTTTTGTTTTCCATGTTTTATACACTTGAGGCAAAAACGCGTAGGTGGTCAAACAAGCCGCAATAAGCCCTATGACCTCGATATAATCTATATTATCCAACAATGTTTACGATTTTTCCAGGAACAACAATTACTTTTTTAGGGGTGCGACCATCCAATTGAGCTATCGTTTTTTCATCCGCCATTACTACTGCCTCAATGTCATCTTTACTTAAATCTAATGACAATTCAATTGTAAAACGCATCTTACCATTAAAAGATATTGGATAGGCTTTTGTGCTTTCTATCAAGTGACTGGCGTCAAACTCTGGAAATACAGCCGTTGTAATGGATTCCGAATACCCTAATTGCGCCCACAATTCCTCAGCTATATGTGGAGCATATGGTGCAATCAGCACCAATAACGGTTCCAAAATTTCTTTGGAAACACAGCCTTGAGCGGTGAGCTCATTGACTGCAATCATAAAAGTAGAGACTGACGTATTAAACGAAAAATTCCCTATGTCTTCCGTAACTTTTTTGATGGTTTTGTGAAGGGTTTTTAAATGATCTTTTGAAGGTTCTGAATCTGTGATTTTAAGTCCGTCTTGACCCACATATAGTTTCCATAATTTTTTAAGGAAATTATGAACCCCTGTAATCCCCGAAGTATTCCACGGCTTGTATTGTTCTAAAGGCCCTAAAAACATTTCATACAAACGCAATGAATCAGCACCATATTGTTCGCAAATCGCATCAGGATTAACGACATTGTATTTGGATTTAGACATTTTTTCGACCTCACGATGAGTTGCATATTCGCTGTTATCATCTAAAATAAAATCAGCATCTTTTACAAAGCTAAATAAACTGTCTTGCTTTAAACTTTCAATATTTAAATAATCTGAATTATCCTTTAAATGATTAAGACTTATTCTAAATGGAGTAAAAGTCCCGCTGAATTCATCTCCAACATATTTTACATTAAATCCTTTGGATTTATACTCATCGATAATATTATTTACAATTCTCTCTGTTATACTATCTAATTCTCCTATAATCCCTTTATCATAAGACTTTTTAGGTATAACATATTTTTTGATTTTAATTCCTGACTTCAATGAATCTACCAAATCCGTAGGTTTTTCATAAGAAAAACCTGGTCCAAAACCATAAGCAAAAGCACTGTTCCCCAAAATCATCCCTTGATTGATCAATTTTTTAGCAAACTCATCCACTGGAACAACATCCAAGTCAAACAGGAATTTTTGCCAAAAACGCGCATAAAGCAAATGCCCTGTGGCATGCTCGCTACCGCCAATGTATAAATCGACTTCTTTCCAATAATTCAGGGCTTCGGAGCTTGCAAATTCGTTAGGATTGTGCGCATCCATATACCTGTTAAAATACCAAGAACTTCCCGCCCAACCTGGCATTGTGTTCAATTCTAACGGAAATATAGTTTGATGGTCTATTTTAGAGTTTTCTACAACAGTATTCAGAGTGGTGTCCCATGCCCAAACCTCGGCACGGCCTAATGGAGGCTCTCCTTCTTCGGTTGGTAAGTATTTTTCAACTTCTGGCAAACTGATTGGCAAGTGTTCGGCAGCAATCATTTGTGGCAATCCATCCACATAATAGACTGGGAATGGTTCGCCCCAATACCGCTGTCTGGAAAAAACAGCATCTCTTAATCTATAGTTTGTTTTTCCTAAACCATGACCCTTAGATTCCAAAGCTTTAATTGCTTGTTTTGAAGCCTCTTTATATCCAAGTCCACTTAAAAAATCACTGTTGGCAATAGTTGTACTCGCTTTATCTGTGTAGGCTTCATTACTAATATCAACGCCTTCAAAAATATTTGGAATCGCTATATTAAAATGTTTTGCAAAATCATAATCGCGTTGATCTCCACAAGGGACTGACATCACAGCACCTGTTCCGTACCCTGCTAAAACATAATCGCCCACCCAAACAGGAACGGGCTCTTTTGTAAAGGGGTGATCGGCATAAGCTCCTGTAAATACTCCTGAAATGGTTTTTACATCTGCCATCCGATCGCGTTCACTACGTTTTGCAGTTGCTAACACGTAAGCGTCTACTGCTGGTTTTTGTGCCGTAGTGGTTATTTGACTCACCAATTCATGCTCGGGTGCGAGGGTCATAAACGACACACCAAAAATAGTGTCTGGCCTGGTTGTAAAGACTTCAATCGTTGAGGTGTGCTCTTTGAGATTAAACACTACTGAAGCTCCTACTGATTTTCCAATCCAATTGCGTTGGCTTTCTTTTAAGGCTTCTGTCCAATCAATGGTATTGAGCCCTTGTAAAAGCCGTTCGGCATAGGCAGAAATTCGCATGCTCCATTGGGTCATTTTTTTTCGAATTACAGGGTAGCCTCCGCGTTCGGAAACGCCGTTGACAATTTCATCATTTGCTAAAACGGTTCCCAATTCTGGACACCAATTCACTTCAGTTTCTGCTAAATATGTTAATCTGTATTGTAATAAAATTTGTTGCTGACGCTTCGAAGACATAGCATTCCAAGCCTCAGCAGTGAACGCTTCAATGGTTTCATCGCAGACCGCGTCTACAGTTGCATTTCCTTGGTTAGAAAACAGCTCCATAAGTTGGTCAATAGATTCTGCTTTATTGGAGGAATTATTATACCAAGAATTAAACAATTGGATAAAAATCCATTGCGTCCATTTGTAATAATCTGGTGAGGACGTACGCACTTCTCTAGACCAATCAAACGAAAACCCCATTTGATCAAGTTGGCGGCGGTAAGTTTTTATATTCGCCTCCGTGGTAACCGCAGGGTGCTGCCCCGTTTGGATGGCGTACTGTTCTGCAGGCAATCCAAAACTATCATATCCTTGAGGATGTAACACATTAAACCCTTTATGGCGTTTGTATCGTGCATAAATATCGGCCGCAATATAACCAAGAGGATGTCCGACATGAAGGCCTGCCCCACTAGGGTAAGGAAACATATCTAAAACATAATATTTGGGTTTCGGAGAATTATTATCAGCATGAAAGGTTTTATTTTCAGCCCAATATTTTTGCCACTTGGCTTCAATTTCATTGAAATTGTACATCATATTATAATCATTAATAGGGGCAAATTTACGGTTTATTTGGGAAGTAAAAAACTCTCCCCGACGAAACAATACTACTAGGAAATGTTAATTTGTTTTCAGAAAATTACTAGCCATTTAAATAAGTTTTTTTATACTTTTACATTCATAAGACATTTACTATGAGTTCATCATTTGAAAAACACCAAAAACGCCGTTTAATTTCGTCCTATTTTTCAGTTGTATTAAGTATTTCTTTGGTGCTTTTTTTATTAGGAATTTTGGGGTTGTTGGTGCTCAACGCGAAATCCGTTTCCGATAATTTTAAAGAACAGGTGATTCTCACCATTTATTTAGAAGATACTTCTAAAGAAGTTGAAATTAAACAGCTCGAAAAAAGTTTGGCTCTTTCTGATTATGTAAAACAAACTAAATTTATTTCTAAAGAGTCTGCAGCCGATTTTATGAAATTAGAATACGGTGAAGATTTCTTGGATGATGTTGGTTATAATCCTTTAAAAAATTCGATTGAAGTCAATCTCAAAGCCGATTATGTGACCGCACGTCGTTTGGATAGCATCACAGATAGCACCATGAAAAAGAACTTTGTGGAAGACATAAAATATGACAAAGACTTAGTGTCTCTAATAAACAGCAATGTAAAACGTTTAAGTTTATGGATTTTGATCATCAGTGGGATTTTTACGGGGATCGCAGTACTATTAATAAATAGCTCCATTCGATTGGCAGTGAACTCCAAACGGTTTTCAATCAAAACCATGCAAATGGTAGGGGCTACCAAAAAATTTATCCGCAAACCTTTTCTCTGGCGCAGTATTCGGCTAGGAATTATTGGTTCACTGTTAGCTCTTACAGGCATGGGAGTGGTCGTTTACTATGTTGACAAATCATTTCCTGAATTTAATTTAATTCAAAATCAATTGCCTATTGGCGCTTTGTTTGGATGTGTGTTTTTAATTGGAGTTTTAATTACTTGGTGGAGTACATATTTTGCAACACAGCGTTTTCTGAACCTTAAGACAGATCAACTTTATTATTAATTCACACCACTGCCAAAATAACTCACAATACAATTTCAGGTTAAATGAAACCTTTTTCATTCACAAAATTTAATTAATTATGGGAGAACAAAAACGAAAAGAAACCGCAAAGAAGAATTTTATTTTCGGAAAACAAAATTACAAGTGGATGTTCATTGGTCTCATACTTATCGCTTTAGGTTTTATCCTTATGGCTGGGGGGGGTTCTGACGACCCTAATGTGTTTAACCCTGAAATATTTAGTGCTCAAAGAATTCGAATAGCTCCTACCCTTATTCTGATTGGGTTTGGGATTCAGATTTATGCGATTCTTAAAACATTCAAAAAATAAATGGATCTTTTAGACAGTATTTTATTATGAATTATCCAAGGACTTACGGAGTTTTTGCCGGTATCTTCAAGTGGACATTTAGAAATTGGCAAAGCTCTCTTGGGTGACAATTCCATCCCTGAGGATAGTTTAATTTTTACGGTAGTCCTTCACTTTGCAACTGCATTAAGTACCTTAATTATATTTAGAAAAGACATCGTCACACTGGTTGCTGATTTATTCAAATTTGAATGGAATGAAGACACTCAGTTTATTGTTAAAATAATGATTTCAATGTTGCCTGCTGGTGTTGTCGGCATTCTGTTTGAGAAGGAGCTAGAAGCACTTTTTGGAAGTAACATTTTACTTGTTGGAATCATGCTGATTGTGACAGCCTTGTTATTATTTATGGCGGATCGCGCTAAAACAACCGATAAAAAAGTGGGATTTTGGGATGCTTTTATTATTGGAATCTCACAAGCCATTGCCATGCTCCCAGGAATCTCACGCTCAGGTGCAACAATTTCAACATCTGTATTGTTAGGAAATGATAAATCAAAAGCAGCACGCTTTTCTTTTTTAATGGTAATTCCTCTCATTTTCGGGAAGATCGCTAAAGATGTTATTAGTGGCGACTTAAATTATAATGCTGAAAATTTTGGCACGCTTTCCGCAGGGTTTTTAGCGGCCTTTGTTGCTGGACTATTCGCATGCACCTTAATGATTCGTTTGGTCAAAAATAGCCAATTAAAATACTTCGCATACTACTGTTGTATCGTTGGAGTTTTAGCAATCATTACAACCTTTTAACTCAAATGAAAACGGCTCAAGATTATTTAGATGGTCAATTACTATTGATCGATAAACCCTTAGAATGGACATCGTTTCAAGTGGTTAATAAATTACGTTGGCACATTCGTCAAGCTTTCAGTTTAAAAAAAATTAAAGTGGGCCATGCAGGAACTTTAGATCCCTTAGCAACTGGGCTTTTGGTGATTTGCACTGGCAAAATGACAAAGCAAATTGACACTTTTCAAGGACAGATAAAAACGTATACAGGTACATTTGTTTTGGGGAGTACAACACCTTCCTATGACCTCGAGACAGCGATTGATCAAGAGTTCCCTACGAACCATATTACACCTGAAATGATCCATGAAGCCACTCAAAAATTTATTGGAGAGATTGATCAATTTCCACCTGTATTTTCTGCATTAAAAAAAGAAGGCAAACGCTTGTATGAATTTGCGCGTGCTGGAGAAACTGTTAAAATTGACTCCCGGAAAATTACCATTAAGGAGTTTAAAATCACCAAAATAGAGGGCTTAAAAGTTGACTTTAGCGTCACTTGCAGCAAAGGGACCTACATACGGTCTTTGGCTTATGATTTTGGAAAATCACTAGAATCAGGAGCGCATTTATCCGCACTCAGACGAACAAAAATTGGAGACTTTGATATAGAAAAAGCCATTTCAATTGACGAATTTATTTCTGAATTGAGTTAAGACTGAAAAAGTTTAGATTTCGAAAAAATAAAAATTAATTAGTTTTTCATTCCTTTTAGAAATGAGTTTTTTATAACTTGAGGGCATGATAAATCAAAAACAACGCTGTGGATGGTGCGTGGGCGACCCGCTGTATGAAGCCTATCACGATGTGGAGTGGGGCGTTCCCGTATATGATGATTTAAAGTTGTTTGAATTTTTAATTTTAGAAACTTTTCAGGCGGGTTTAAGTTGGATTACTGTCCTACGAAAACGTGAGAATTTTAGAGTTGCTTTTGATGCCTTTGACTATACAAAAATTGCACAATACGATACTACTAAATTTGAATCTTTAATAATTGACAAAGGGATTATTAGAAATAAATTAAAAATTAAAGCAGCGATTTCTAATGCTCAAGCCTTTATTGAGATCCAAAAAGAGTTTGACAGTTTCAGTAACTACATTTGGGCATTCGTAGACGGAAGTCCAATAAAAAATAAGGTTAAAGATTATAAAAAAGCACCTCCAAACACACTCTTGAGCGATCAAATAAGTAAAGACTTAAAAAATCGTGGGTTCAAATTTGTTGGCAGTACTGTTGTATATGCACACATGCAAGCTACAGGAATGGTCAATGATCATGAAACAAACTGCTTCCGATATAAGGAGGTTTAATTATTATAGGGTATCAATTCTAAAAGCTTTTCGATAGATTCTACTCTCGCTTTACTTTTTTTGTTTGCACCAATGATGTACCAAGGAGCAATTTCAGTATTTGTTTGTTCAAACATCTTAGCTTTGTAAGAGGTGTAATTATCCCAAAGTTCCAGAGCAGATTCATCAACTTTACTAAATTTCCATTTCTTGACAGGGCTTGCTTTGATGTCTTCAAAACGTCGTGATTGTTCGTCTTTAGTGATAGAGAAATAAAATTTCACAACTCGAATACCAGATTCGATGATCATTTTTTCAAATTGATTCACTTGATTCATAAACACTTCATATTCGCTTTGCGTACAAAATCCATTTACGGGTTCTACAACTGCTCTATTATACCAACTTCTATCAAAGAAGGTTATTTGACCGTTACGGGGTAAGTTTTTGATATAGCGTTGAAAATACCATTGGGTTTTTTCTTCGTCTGTTGGTTTTGAAAGGGCGACTACATTTAATTCTCTTGGATTTAAATGTTGAGTAATCCGTCGAATAGCACCCCCTTTACCAGCTGCATCTCGACCTTCAAATATAACAACCAATTTCTCTCCTTTAGCCTCAACCCATTGTTGGAGTTTGATTAGCTCTTCTTGTAATTTTTCAAGTTTTGATTCATGATTCAAAATTCGTAACGCTTTGGAAACGGTCATATCATCTTGGCTTAGAAACAACTGAAGGCCACGTTTACTATTGAGTTTTTTTAAATTTTTCGGTGATAATTCTTCCATAACTAATCGATTTGGGTAATCATTCTGTGATAGCGCTGCACTACATTAGGATCAGGAAGAACTGTTGTATGAGAACTTCCTTTTCGATCATAATCAAATTGTGATAATACATGTCGAATGCTTTCTAATCGCGCTTGTTTTTTATTGTTTGTTTTTATAATAATCCAGGGACTGATTGAGGTGTGTGTTTTACTGAACATTTGTTCTTTGTAAAAGGTATATTTGTCCCATCTGTTTTGTCCTTCTTTATCAACAGGGCTAAATTTCCATTGCTTTAAAGGATTTTTCAATCTAGAATTGAAGCGTCTCTCTTGCTCTTGTTTTGAAATTGAAAACCAAAATTTAATAATAATCACACCATCTTCATAAAGCATATGTTCAAATTCGGGTACTTGCAACATGAACTTCTTGTACTGTTCTTCGCAGCAAAAGTCCATTACGGGTTCAACTACCGCACGATTGTACCAGCTTCGATCAAAAAATACTAACTCACCAGGGTCTGGCAATTCTTTTATATACCGTCTAAAATACCATTGTCCTTTTTCAATTTCTGTTGGTTTCGTAAGTGCTACAACACGCATAGATCGCGGGTTTAGGTGTTCCGTAAAACGGCGTATAGCTCCTCCTTTTCCAGCCGCATCCCGACCTTCAAAAAGTACGCAAACACGTTTTTTGTGTTTTGCAGTCCATTGCTGGAGGTCAACTAATTCTGCCTGAAGCTTTACCAACTCTGACTCGTAGTTGATGGTTTCAACTAGCGAATCATAACTGGAATTCGACAGTGTAGATTGTAGTTTCTTTTTAAATGATTCTGGTCCAGAATACGATTCAAAATCTTCTTGTGTGATCATAGGCAAATTAATATTAATTGTTTATGTAGTGATTTGAGGTTTAATATATTCCATAAATTTTGATCTTGATATAGCTTCCGCACCTAAGCTTTGAAGGTGATTTGTATGTAATTGACAATCTATAAGTTTATAGTTTGAATTTTGAACTAAGCTTATAAACCCAATTTTACTAGCGTTGCTTACATAGCTAAACATACTTTCACCACAAAAAATTGTGTCATTCAACTCAATTCCATATAATCCTCCTACCAATTTCTTGTTTTGCCACACCTCAACAGATCTTGCAATTCCTTTTTGATGTAGTTTGCAGTAGGTCTCAATCATTTCGTCTGTGATCCAAGTACCAGATTGTGCTTCTCGCTTTACCTTAGCACAGGCTGTAATAACATCTTCAAAATTACGATTCATAGTAATTTCAAAGGAGTGATTTTTTAAAATTTGTTTTGTGCTTTTTGAAACCTTCAATTTATGAGGATACAACACAAAACGAGGATCAGGGGCCCACCACATGATGGGTTGATCCGATTCATACCAAGGAAAGATACCATTTTGATAGGCGTACAAAACGCGTTCCGGAGATAAATCTCCACCAACTGCCAAAAGTCCTTCTGGGTTTGTTTTTGTCAATGGTGGAAATTCTATGGTTTCATTAAGCCACTTCATACGTTTTTATATTTGAAGTGTTCCTTGATTGACGTGTATTAAAACGGCAGGTCATTTGGTTCGTCTGCTGTCAAATCAGTAGCAGGTTCAAAGGCTTGTGCAGGCGCTACAGGTGCGGCATTGGCAGGTGCGGCTTGCTGTAAATTTTCAATACGCCACCCTTGAATGGCATTGAAATACTTTGCTTCTCCTTGTGGGTTGATCCACTCTCTACCACGTAAATTAATACCTACTTTAATCTGTTGTCCAACTTGGTAGTTGTTTAAAAGATCTGTTTTGTCTTGAACAAATTCCACCATAATATGTTGTGGATATTGTTCTTCTGTGGTCACAACCAATTCACGTTTTCTAAATCCATTAGAACCAATAGATTGTGTTTCACCGATAAGTTTGATTTTTCCTTGTATTTCCATTTTTAGTTTTAAAATTGACTATTAAAGTAAAGAATTTTCTAAATATATACAAACTTAACAAATTATGAGTCCAACTAAAAGAAGAAAGCAATAATATAAAACAATAAATTCCCTATAAATACATTATATTTAGGATTGAAAAAAAAATAGCAATGAAAATTTCATCAAAACAACATGTTTTACGCTGGGTAATGATTGTCGTTTCATTCCTTATTATTTCATTAATTTTATGGAATACCTATCGCTTTTTTCAAAAATTTAAAGAAGAAGAACGTATCAAAATGGAGAATTTTTCTCAAGCACAAATCGAGCTTGGAAAGGTTATTGACCTTAACGGAAATATCAGCGATTTTCCATTAAAAATAATTCAAAGCAATACTACGACCCCAATGATTATTAAAACTTCTGAAGGAAAGTTTCAATCTAAAAATATTCAACAACTACTAAACAATAATCAAGAATATCTTAAAAATTTAAGCTTAAAGTTTAGCAATGAAAACACTCCAATTGAAATAATGTATGAAGGGAAAATACTTTCGACAATCTACTATGGGAATTCCGACTTGCTTAATAAATTGAAGTATTATCCCTTTGCACTTGTCTTGATTATTTTATTGTTCAGTGGAGTTGTTTATTTCTTTTACAAGAGCTCAAGGAATGCTTCTCAAAACAAACTTTGGACGGGAATGGCTAAAGAAACGGCTCATCAAATTGGGACACCCCTTTCGTCACTCATAGGTTGGACAGAACTATTAAAAACAGAAGCTGTAAACCCTTCTTATGTGACTGAAATTGAAAAAGACATTCATCGTTTAGAAATCATTACAGAACGCTTTAGTAAAATTGGATCTACCCCTTTACTAAAGCCCACTAATATTGTGAAGGCTACAGAAGAGTCTTTTGACTATCTTGAATCTAGAAGCAGTAAATTGATTGTCTTTAAAATGAACGCTCCACAAGGCGAAATCCTAGTCGATTTGAATCCCGAGCTCTATAGTTGGACCATTGAAAATTTGGTTAAAAATGGAATTGATGCCATGAAAGGTGAGGGTCATATTGAATTGTTTATTCAAGCAACAGACTCAATGGTTTCGATAGATATTAGCGATACAGGAAAAGGACTGTCGAAAAAATTATTTAATAGAGTTTTTGAAACAGGATATACGTCTAAAAAACGCGGTTGGGGATTAGGGCTTTCTCTTTCAAAACGAATTATTGAGGAATATCACAAAGGGAGAATTAAAGTACTTCACTCTGAAGTTGGTGAAGGAACTACAATGAGAATTAGTTTAAAGCGCTTATAAGAAAGAGCTGACTTTTTTGGCTAGTGCTTGAAGTTCTTGTGGAAGCAATGTTTCTTTTTTAATGAACTGAGCGTCCTCCATAGCATTTAAAGGAATTAAATGCACATGCACATGTGGCACCTCTAAACCAATTACATTCATGCCAATGCGCTTGCAATCCACTGCTTTTTCTAGAGCTAAGGCAACTGTTCTTGAGAAGTCCATCAATTCTAAATAAGCTGATTTGTCTAAATCAAAAATCTTGTTGACTTCTTTTTTTGGAATACACAGGGTGTGACCTTTCGCATTGGGATTGACATCTAAGAATGCTAAGAATTTTGCGGTTTCAGCGACCTTATAACATGGAATTTCTTTAGCAACTATTTTAGTGAAAATTGAGCTCATGAGTTGTTTGTAATAAATTGTCTATCTAGAAATGTTCATGATTTCAAACTTCAAAATACCATTAGGCACTTGAATTTCAGCAACATCTCCAACACTTTTCCCTAACAATCCTTTTCCTATTGGTGAATTTACAGAAATTTTTCCGGCGGCCAAGTCTGCTTCTCCATCAGCCACTAGAAGATAATCTAACTCCATTCCGTTAGATTGATTTTTTATTTTCACTTTAGATAGCACCAATACTTTTGAAGAATCGAGTTGAGATTCATCAATCAAACGGGCACCGGCCATGGTGTCTTCAAGTTTTGCAATACGCATTTCAAGCATGCCTTGTGCTTCTTTAGCAGCATCATATTCAGCATTTTCACTTAAATCGCCTTTGTCTCTTGCTTCCGCAATAGCTCTTGAAGCTTTGATGCGTTCTACATCTTTGAGTTGCTTTAACTCGCTTCTTAATTTTTTTAATCCTTCGGCTGTGTAGTATGATACATTACTCATAACAGATAATTTTTAAAGTAGTCGTTCATTTGGTGTTTGAATAGTCTAATCAATATTTTAGAGCTAAACGAAAAAATCTCGTTTTCACGAGATTGCATTACAAATATACAAAATATTTATCTTACTGTAGTTTTTGTCGTAAATTGAGTGCTTAAATCGTATGAACTTTAGACTTTATTAAATGTTGCATTTATATATAACAAATAAAATTAATTTACTGAATCTCTGTGCTATGATGCTCATCGTTTGTATGGGGTGTTCAAAAGACAATAACTCCAATCCAAATTGTAATTTTTTAGTCAATCTAAATGTATCAACCTCATTAAACCTAAATCTTTCTCAGTACAACCAATTGACATTTCCTAATAATCCAGTGTATGTCCCTAATGAAGGAAATGGAGGGCTCATTGTAAATAATACTGGGACTGGTTTTGTAGCCTTTGACGCTGCAGACCCCAATCATGTTTTTAGCAATTGTTCGGTGCTTTCTATCAATGGACTTGAAGGAATTTGTGGATGTAACGATGCTAATAAATACAGTCTATTTACAGGGCAGCCTTTAGAAAATACTGAGCTCCGTTGTGGACTTACAACCTATTTTGTAGAAAGTAATGGCAATACACTTTATATTTCTTCCAATTAAAAAAATAGCGCACTGAAGTACGCTATTTCTAATTTTTAATATCTTCTTTTAAAACTTCAAGGTCAGACCTACTAAGAAGTTTCTAGTAGCTTGTGGATAATATCCTGCCCCTTCAATGGTTGTCACTTGACCAGGAACAGACCAATCGTCATCATACGTATAATAGAATCCATTGGATACATATTCCTCATTAAAAACATTATTTATAAGAGCCGAAACAACTACAGATGTAAATATTGATTTCGGATTCCACTGATAGGAAATATTAAAATCATTCACCACATAACTTTCTAATTTTGAGGCTGCAGTATCTGTATTTCCCATATATTGTTCTCCTACGTATTTGGTTAAAAAATTTAAACTTAAATTATTTAAAGGACTGTAAACAATCATATTTGAAGCTACGATTTCTGGTGAAAAAGAAATGTTTGTGGTTCCAAAATCTTTAAGAACTCCATCTACTTGAGAAAAAGTTTGTTTATTTTTATTTGAACTCAATGTGACATTTGGTTGCACCCTAAATTTATCGGAAAACGCATAAACAGCCTCAACTTCTAAACCAAGTCTATAGCTGTCACCACTATTTTTTCTTACAGGTGCTCCCACATCATCCAATGCACCTGTGAGAATTAATTGTTCGTTGTATTGCATGTAATAGGAGTTGACATTCAACAGAAGCGCCCCTTTTTTGTAACGCCATCCAATTTCAAAATCATTTAACTGCTCTGGTTTGATCTCTGGATTGCTTTCAAAATCACTACGACTTGGTTCTCTATTAGCTCTTGCATAAGACGCATAAATATTAGAATGAGCTGCCAATTGAAAAGTAACACCAACTTTAGGGTTAAAGAAACTATAAGATTCATCAATCAACATATTGACTAAATCAGATGTGATACCAGAGGTTTTATAACCTACATTTCTAAGTTGTAAATCTCCAAAAATATCTATTTTAGAATTTAATGTGTAGGTCGCTTTTGCAAATACACTGAAGTCGGTTTTTTTGCCATTTCCAAAATAATATTGATCTCGAATTGACGCATTTTCAGCAAATTGTTGTGCCCAAATTACTTCTCCAAAATGATCGCCGTCATAGGCGCTATAAGACCCTCCAAACGTAAGGTCTAGTTCGGTCGTTCTATAATTTGCAGTCGCATTTATCACATAATAATCATTTTCTAACCAACGCCTTCTAATTAGGTCAGTAACAGGCGTACCATAAAAATCAACTCCTGTTGCTTCTACTATCCCACTATAGTCACTCACGTCGTCATCGGCTCTAAATTGCTCGAAATAACCACGACCAAATGTATAATTTAAGCCTAGATTAGTGGACCAATTTTGATCTATTTTTTGATTCCAGTGGAGTTGATAATGATCTTGTTTGTAGTTGTCAATTTCATTTTCATAGGTATATGGGTTTTGTCGACGGTTCTGCTCTATTTCATCTTGGGTCAACCCAAACCAAGACTGATACGTTCTTTCGTGCCCTCCAAAAGTCAAGGCTTTGATGAGCGTTCCATTTTTGTTGTATGAACCTTGTAAAAAATAAGATTTAAGATCTGAAAAAGCCCTGTCAACATACCCATCAGATTTGATTTGCGACAAACGCCCTGCAACTTCAAAAACGTCGTTAATTTTGCCTGTACTAAATTTAACTGTATGCTTTCGTGTGTTGTAACTTCCAAAAGTGTTTGAAATTTCAGCAGACGATTTTTCTGATATAGCATCTGTTAAAATATTGATACTCGCCCCAAAAGCACCCGATCCATTTGTGGACGTCCCTACACCTCTTTGAAGTTGTAAGCTTTCTACTGATGATGAGAAGTCAGGTAAATTTACCCAAAAAGTACCCAGTGATTCTGCGTCGGTATATGGAATTCCGTTGATTGTAATATTGGTTGATAAAGGACTGACGCCTCGAACCCTAATTCCCGTGTATCCAATGCCCGCTCCAGCGTCACTAGTAGTCACTACCGATGGCAAATAATTTAATAAAATTGGAAGGTCTTGACCTAAATTCCGAGGCTCTAATTGACCCTTAGTTACATTGGAATGCGTAATCGGTGCATTGGGTTTTACTCTAATAGATTGAACTAAAACCTCATCTAAAGTTTGTGTTTTGGTAGAGTCGGTTTGTACTTGATTTTGTTGTGCAGTCATTACTGATATTGTAAATGACAGTGCAATTAAAAGGATAGATTTTTTCATACGATAAAAATTATCGAATAAAAAGAGGTTATTATTCTTTATAAATTGATTACTAATTCTTTTGAAGCAAACACTTCGTTAAACTTTCAATTAAAATATTAATTGAAACTCACATCCCTAAACAGCATTATCTGTTCTAGGTTCAATGGGTATGATCTCAGCCGATATCGGCACCCCTTTTTTGAGAACAGTGCAAATATAGTTTATATTTGAATTATTGAAAAGAATTTTTAAAATTATTTTACTTGATGTGTAAACTTTAAAAGATCATTCACTCTTTTAACAGGATTAAAGGTAATAATTGGGACTTCCACAAAAATTGTACTCCAATCAGCCATGCTACCATTCCATAAACCCGGTCTTTCTAGTGTTTTAAGCTTTCTGCCATGTTTTGTTTTAGTCGTCACAAAATAAGTGTTAGTATCTATAAACTCTTCTAAATCGTAGGCTTCACCTTTGTGGTTTTTAACTCCGCAAATAATATCGACAGGATTAAAATGCGTTGCATTTGTCAAAATAGCTTTCTGTTTTTTCAGGTTCACATCAACTTGACTTGCTTCTACTATTTGCAATGACACTTCTCCATTGTCATGCTTTACCCAAAAGGGACCACCTCCAGGTTCACTTTCATTTTTAACCATTCCACAAACGCGAATAGGTCGGTTAATTTTAGATTTTAAATACTCAATTTTATGTTTATTAGCATATTTTCCGAATTGGGAATTAATGACAATATTTAATTTTTTGGTTAAAAAATCTGCAATTTCAGCTATTTCATTTTTAGAAATGTCTTTAGATTCCAAAGCTTTTGCATAAGCAAACGCTTGCTTCTGTGTATTCAATAATAGGCCTGCAAGAGCTTTTTTATAACGTGCTATCTCCTCCAAATATTTATTAACAACTACATTGTCAATGTTTTTTACAAATACAATATCTGCATCAATTTGGTTTAAGTTTTTTATCAAGGCACCATGCCCCGACGGTCTAAACAGAAGCTTATTGTTCAACCTGAAAGGTTGGTTTTTTAAATCTACAGCTAATACATCTGTAGTCGATTCTTGATTGGAAAAGGTGATGTCAAATGTAGTGTTGGTTTTAGATTCTACAGATTTTTGAATCGCCGCTAACCTACTTTCAAATTGTTTCAAATGTGCTTTTGAAATGGTAAAGTGCAGCACTGCTTTGCCGTTAACGCAAGCGTATTTTGCCGCTTCAAACAAGTGCTCCTCAAAAGCCGTTGATATATGTTTTTTGTATTTATGAAATGGCAATAATCCTTTGGGAATGTTTGAATAGTTTAAGGAAGATTCTTCGAGGATTGTTTTTACAAACAAAAGACGTTTTTGATCTAAATTAAGTAGGTCATAATCGGGCTTGATTTTACGCATCTGGATGACTGCTTCGTCATGAAATGGAAGTTTCTCAATGGTTACAAAAAACAAAAACAATTCTGTAATTTTATTTTTATTTATATAGGAGTTGATGGACTCTTTTTGAGGGTTATATTCAGACAAAAACTCATGAAGCATTTTAAACATTCTAGAAGCTGCCCCAGAAGCTGGAGTAAATTTTACAACAGAAAGCGATGCTTTCCGTTCGTCATAATATTCAATTAGCCCATTTATCTCTAAATCAGAAAGTTTCATAATTCCGCTGCCAAGGGTTGCAGAGGATTTTAAATTCACAAAGCCTGGAGGAAACTTATAATGATCTAATTGTTTATCTACATCTGTGAAACTTAATCCTAAGCTTTCAATGTATAATATGTCGGAAGGAGAATAACTCAAATTTTTGGTGTTAAAAGTTCATTAATGTGGATGACTGCATTTTTCAATCGCTCTGATTTAGAGCCACTCAAAATCACATAAGGGAGTTCCTGTTTTTGCAAAGCTCTTTCAAATGTTAAAAACATTTTTTTTCGTTCATTCGGTTTGTCTCTCAAATCATCTGCTACCCAAGGAACGTCAATATCGCATAAAAAGTACAAACTATAACAATTTATTTTTGCATAATAATCAATTATGGGGTCACAGTACCCGTCATAGTATGATTCAGAATACACTTTTGTTTCCAAAAGATTGGTGTCGCAAAACAAGAGTTCGTTGGTTTTGGCTGCAATAGTATTTTCTAACTGCATTTGTCCAACTGCTATTGGTAATAAATCAGATGGCTCGCAGGTTTTTTGTTCTAAATCCCATTTATTCTGAAGGTATTCACGCGCATACTCAGCAACCCAAAGGGTACCAAAGTGGTCTGCCAACGCTTTAGATAAGGTTGTCTTTCCTGTAGATTCTGGACCAAATAAAACTACTTTTATGCAGTTTGAAGGCTGTTGTTCAAGTGCTTTTTCCATGATTTATATCCTTGAAAGGCTAAAAAAGTAAAAATGATATATTGAATAGACAACATCCCTAACCCTCGATATGCATATAAAGGAATTGTGATGACATTTGCAATGATCCAAAGTGTCCAATTTTGAAGTTTTTTATTGGCCATGTACCACATGGCTGTGAAAAACAAACCAGAAGTAAAAATATCTATATAGTTTGGCAATAAAAGAGTGTAAGCAAAAATTTTATACACCAAAAAGGTAATACCCATCGTTAATACACATAAAATAAATCCGATTTTTTTATCTCTAAAGTTGGCAGTAGTTATGTTTAACACCTTATTATTGTTCGAAGTTTGAGACCAATTCCACCATCCGTATAAACTCATAATAGAGTAATAGCCGTTCATCATCATATCCCCGAAGTACTGATTTATATATAATAGATAAACCGTAATAATGGTACAAATAATTCCCGTAGGATATACCAAAATATGAGCTTTTTGTGCGTAATAAACACTAACAACTCCAAACACAAAAGCAATCGCTTCTAATATAATTAAATGCATTGGCGTTTGACTATAAGCTTCTAGAAAAAAAGACGTCAAATTATTCATATTTCTGGCGTTGTTATTGCACAACCGAACCCTTCAAATTCCATGAAGATAGCCTTATACTTGGTCTTTTGATTCTTTTCAATTATCCAAGCCGATGTACTATTGGAAGCGGTTCCAAATGGCAAAACCAAAAAATGTTTTTTAAACACCATTCCTGGAGTTGTATATAGTTTATAAAGCGATTCTTTAATGCACCAAATCCAAGTTAATTTCTGAATCAGTGTAGGGTCATTTTCGCTTAAATAAGTAGTTTCATAGCCAATGAATTTTGGAGCTATTTTGATAATTTTTTCACGTTGTTTTTCAATGTCAACTCCTACTTCCCTTGAGCTAACTACCACAGCCGAAAATATATAAGAATGCGTAATAGAGATGTGTTTTCCATCTTTCAAATGCGGTTTCCCAAATGCATCATATACCAAATCTTCATCAACATATCCAAATTCAGCAAGTAACATTCGAACACTTAGAAAGCCTCGTTGATGCAATTCACTTTTCATCCCGTTGACACGCTCTAAACTCTCTGGTTCCAACACGAGTTTTTCTGAGAAAAAATCTTTGGATTCCGTGATCTTCCAGATTTTAACAATAGTTTGTGAGTTTAAAACAAGTGATTTATAAAGTGGCATTTAATTTTTTAATAGTTAATAGTTATCTTTGCACCGTATAACAATTTAAAAACGAAAATACGCTAATTTATAGGTTAAAACCAAACGAGTGTATTTAAAAAAATGCCTTATGACCGTAAAAACAATTCCCTATACTCCTTTCAAAGTAAAAGATATGTCTCTTGCAGATTGGGGGCGAAAAGAAATTGATCTCGCTGAAGCTGAAATGCCAGGCTTAATGAGTCTTCGAGAAGAATACAAAGATAGCCAACCACTAAAAGGTGCTAGAATTGCAGGTTGCTTACACATGACCATACAAACAGCAGTTCTGATTGAAACCCTTGTAGCACTTGGTGCAGATGTGACATGGAGTTCGTGTAATATCTTTTCAACTCAAGATCAAGCAGCTGCAGCAATTGCCGCGGCCGGAATTCCTGTATATGCTTGGAAAGGTTTAAATGAGGAAGAATTTGATTGGTGTATAGAACAAACACTGTTTTTTGGAGAAGACCGTAAGCCATTAAATATGATTTTAGATGATGGTGGTGATTTAACCAACCTAGTATTTGACCATTATCCAGAACTAATTGAAGGTATCAATGGATTAAGTGAAGAAACCACTACAGGCGTACACCGTTTGTATGAGCGTATGAAAAATGGAACTTTATCTATGCCAGCAATCAACGTGAATGATTCGGTAACAAAAAGTAAATTTGACAATAAATACGGTTGTAAAGAAAGCGCAGTAGATGCTGTACGTCGTGCAACAGATATCATGCTCGCTGGAAAAAGAGTTGTTGTTTGTGGCTATGGGGATGTAGGAAAAGGAACTGCAGCTTCTTTTCAAGGAGCTGGAAGTATTGTTACAGTGACAGAAGTCGATCCTATTTGTGCGCTACAAGCGGCAATGGACGGATTTGAAGTGAAGAGATTAGAAACTGTATTGCCTACTGCTGATATTGTAGTGACGGCAACAGGAAATAAAGACATTGTTCAAAGCATTCATTTTGAAGCAATGAAAGACAAAACTATTCTTTGTAACATTGGTCACTTCGATAATGAAATTGACATGACATGGCTCAATGACACTCATGGGGCTACTAAAGTTGAAATCAAAGCACAAGTAGATAAATATACTATTGACGGCAATGATATTATTGTACTCGCTGAAGGGCGATTGGTTAATTTAGGTTGTGCTACAGGACACCCTAGTTTTGTGATGAGTAACTCATTCACAAACCAAGTTTTGGCTCAAATTGAACTCTGGACCAATAGAAGTGCATACAGCAACGAAGTGTATATGTTGCCAAAACATTTAGATGAAAAAGTAGCTAAGCTACACCTTGCTAAAATTGGTGTGGAGCTCACAGAGCTTCGATCTGAACAAGCAAGTTATATTGGTGTAGAAGTACAAGGGCCTTATAAGCCAGAGTATTACCGCTACTAATAACACAACTTATAAAAAAGCCAAAGCACGAATGCTTTGGCTTTTTTTTGATTAAAATTCATCTAATAATAAAACAAAAATGATGAAACTTCTACTTGCCAAAAAAGGGGATCTATCCGAAATAATGAAACTCATTGAGCAGGCTCAGGCATACTTGGCTGCACAACATATTGAGCAATGGCAAAATGGATATCCTAACGAACAAGCAATTTTAAAAGACATCCTGAATAACGAAAGTTATGTTGTAAAGCTAGAAGACTCTAACCTACTAGCTACGGCGATGTTCACCACAAGAAATGAGCCGACTTACAAAAGTATCAAAGGCAATTGGATTACTGAATCCGATGCTAAGTATGGCGTGATTCATCGTATGGCTGTTGGAGAAAAATTTAGAGGGACTGGAATCGCAAAGTTTATTTTTAATCAGTGTGAGCAGATCTTAAAACAGACTTCCATTCAATCGATGCGCATCGATACACACGAAGACAACCTCGGAATGCAAACGTTGCTCAAAAAATTAGACTATATATATTGTGGAGTGATTTACTTAGAGAATAACGATAAGCGTTTGGCATTTGAAAAACTAATTCACTGATTTTTTGACATAAAAAAAGCCTCGCAATGCGAAGCTTTCTTATAGAATTAATTGAAAATTATGCCTCAAAAGGAACAATAGACACATAGGACTTATTGTCTCTCTTTCTTGCAAATTTTACTAAACCGTCCACTTTAGCGTGAAGGGTATGATCTTTTCCAGCATACACATTCTCACCAGGATTATGTGCAGTACCGCGTTGTCTTACGATAATGTTACCAGCAATTGCTGCTTGTCCACCAAAAATCTTTACGCCTAGACGTTTTGATTCTGATTCTCTACCGTTTTTCGAACTTCCGACTCCTTTTTTATGTGCCATTTTATTTCGATTTTAATATGTTATAAATTCTAACTTAAAGCTGAAATTAAATCTGATTTTTTCATTGCTGAAATTCCAGAAATTCCTTTAGCTTTTGCTAATTCTTTTAATTGTGCAACAGTCATTGCAGATAAATCTTGAGCAGCTTCAGCTTTTGGAGCTGCAGCTTTTGCAGCTGGCTTAGAAGCTTCTTTCTTTGCAGCTGGTTTTGCTTTTGGCGCAGCAGCTTTGGCTAGTGCAGCTTTTTTAGCTCCTGAAGCACCAATGCTTTCGATTTGGATTTCAGTTAAAGATTGGCGGTGGCCATTTTTAACTCTATATCCTTTACGTCGTTTCTTTTTGAATACGATCACTTTATCACCCTTAAGGTGTTTTAAGACTTTAGCTCCTACTTGAGCTCCGTCTATAGCCGGGGCGCCAACAGTAACTTTGCCACCATCTGCTAAAAGAAGTACATTGTCAAAAGTGACTTTTTTACCTTCTTCAGTTTGCAAACGATTCACAAAGACTTTTTGGTCTTTTTCAACTTTGAATTGATGCCCTGCTATTTCTACAATTGCGTACATAGCGTAACGTTTTTATTAAATTAGATTAAATTAATCTGCTACACCTGTAAGTATAGCGGCTGCAAATATAATGCTTAATTCTTACTACACAAACAAAATAGTTTTATTAAGACAAATTTGACGCTATCAGCTTAATTTTAAGATGTTTGTCTTATTTAAAAATGTTTTTTTTAATTTTTATTCGTAAATTTGTAGAATCCAAATCTAAATAAACTATCATAAAAACTACCTACATTATTTTCACGATGCTGTCTTGTAGCATTGTATTTTCTCAAGAGTACCTGGAAAGTCAACCCATAAATCCTGAACCAGGGAAATGTTATGCAAAATGTGTAACCCCTGACGAATTCAAGGATGAAACCATTAAAGTCGAGAGTGTCCCTAGCTATAAGAAGCTAGAAATTGTCCCTGCTATCTACAAAACAATTTCAGTCGGTGTTGTTTTGAAACCGAGTTCTAAAAAATACGTAAACATCCCTGCTGTGTATAATACAGTTGTAGACACTGTATGGATTAAAGACCCATACAATAAAATTACGGTAAGCGAAGCTCAGTTTGGATCTACAAAAAAACAAGTAGAAATACTGCCTGCAAGTGAGACTTGGGTGGCTGGTGAAAAAGACCCAGACTGTCCTTCTATCGACCCAAGTGATTGCCGTATATTTCATTACCGAAAAGACCCAGCTCTTGTAAGAGACGTCCCAGTGAGTACAATAAAAACTGCTGCCTCGCTACAGAAAACAACCATAAAAGGCAACTACAAACTGGTAAAAAGAAAAATTGAAGTTAGCCCAGCCACAACAAGAGTAGAGTTAATCCCTGCATTAACAGAAAAAATTAATAAGAGAGTTATTGTAAAGGATGAAACAACAAAAGCAATAGTTGTTCCTGCCGAGCATGTAAATGTCACTAAAAAAATATTAGTCAAAAAAGGGGGCATGACTGCCTGGAGAATGGTTCCTTGTACAATAAAACGTGCTGGAGTTGTTCCAATATTCTATGCCTCAGGGAGCGCCGTCCTAACTCAAGAGTCGAAACGATTAATTGACAAATACATATGGTCAATTTTAAAAGATGATTCAACTTCAATTATAGAAATAGGATCCCATACCGATTCTCAAGGAGGTGAAAACTCAAACATGAAATTATCTGAAAAAAGAGCTAAAATAGTGGTTGATTATTTAGTGAATAAAGGAGTAAATCCAGAACGTTTAATTGCCGTTGGTTATGGAGAAAGTAAATTGTTAAACGATTGTGATGACTCAAAAAAATGCTCTGATTTGAAGCACAAAAAAAACATAAGAACTGAATTTAAAGTATTCTAAAATTGATACTTAATTAAAGTTTAAAAGAAAATCTTAATTAATAAAATTTAGGTTTTCTTTTTTATTAATGAACTATAATTTAAATTAAATAATTATTTTTGTGAACAAAATGTAACAAAATTTGACTTTAAACGTCTAATTGAATATTATAAACTAAAAATTAACTCATGAAAAAATGCTTATGTTCTTTAGCTTCTTTGCTTCTGATGACTTTAACAATCTCAGCACAAGAAGTTAAATTTGAAGAGTACGATTTAAGTAACGGTATGCACGTTATTTTACATCAAGACAACACAGCACCTGTTGTGACAACTTCCGTTATGTACCATGTTGGTGCAAAAGATGAAAATCCTGAACGGACTGGATTTGCACACTTTTTTGAACACTTACTATTTGAAGGAACTAAAAATATTCCAAAAGGAGAATGGTTTACGATTGTAACTTCCAACGGTGGAAGTAACAATGCCAACACAACTGATGACCGAACTTACTATTATGAAGTATTCCCTTCAAACAATGTAGAGCTAGGACTGTGGATGGAATCTGAGCGTTTACTTCACCCTGTTATTAACCAAGATGGTGTTGATACGCAAAATGAGGTTGTAAAAGAGGAAAAAAGATTAAGAGTTGACAACAGCCCTTATGGAAAATTCCTTGAAATGATCAAAGTTAACATGTTTAAAAAACATCCATATAAAGGAACTACAATTGGGAAAATGGCACACTTAGATGCCGCGACTCTTGAAGAATTTCAAGCATTTAATAAAAAATTCTATGTTCCTAACAATGCTGTTTTAGTGGTCGCTGGTGATATTGATGTTGCAGCGGTTAAGGTAATGATTGAAAATTATTTTGGACCGATTCCAAGAGGTGAAGACATCGTTAGAAACTTCCCAAAAGAAGATCCTATTACAGAGCCAATGCGTGCGAAAGCTTATGACTCTAACATTCAAATTCCGGCTGTAATGGCAGCATATAGAACGCCTTCGTTCAAAGAAAGAGACTCTTATGTGTTAAGTATGATCTCAACTTATTTAAGTGATGGAAAGACATCAAAACTTTACAAAAAAATTGTTGATGACAAAAAGATGGCTCTCCAAGTAGGTGCACTTGATTTTAGTCAAGAAGACTACGGAACCTACATATTATACGGATTGCCTTTAGGGGATGTTTCACTAGACGACCTTATTGTTGAAATGGATGAAGAAATTGCAAAGCTTCAAAATGAACTTATTTCTGAGAGAGACTACCAAAAAATTCAAAACAAGTTTGAGAACAACTTTGTAAGTTCAAACTCTAGTTTTGAAGGGATTGCAAATTCATTGGCACGTTACTATATGCTGTATGGCGATGTTAATTTAATTAATAATGAAATTGACATTTACCGTTCAATAACACGTGAAGAAATCAAAACGGTTGCAAACAAATATCTAAATGCTGACCAACGATTGATATTAGAATACTTACCAGAATCCGATAAGGAATAACAACTAAAAGATTTAATAATGAAAACTAAATTATATATATTAATTGCCGTGTTTTTTATGTCTCTAGGAGTGAATGCTCAGATTGACCGCTCACAGCAACCAAAACCAGGACCTGCTCCAATAATTTCATTGGAGAAGCCACAAGAATTTGAATTAAAAAATGGCCTCAAAATATTGGTCGTTGAAAACCATAAACTGCCAAGAGTATCTTTCAATATCGCTTTTGACAGAGACCCAGTTTTAGAAGGTGAAAAAGCAGGCGTAACAGCACTGTTAGGTGCCATGTTAGCAAACGGTACCACAACTATTTCAAAAGATGATTTTAATGAAGAAATTGACTTTTTAGGGGCACGTTTGAATTTTGGTTTTGGCGGAGGTTCAGCAGGATCAATAACAAAATACAGCAATCGTATGCTGGAGTTATTAGCAGATGCCGCGATGAACCCTCTACTTACTGAAGAAGAATTTCAAAAAGAAAAAGAAAAACTTATTGAAGGTATTAAATCAGATGCCAAAAGTGTCGATGCAATTGCAGGACGTCTTGGCGGTGCATTAGCGTACGGAAAACAACACCCTTATGGAGAATTTGTAACTGAAGAATCTGTTGAAGCTGTAACTCTTGCAGACGTAAAAACTTATTTCGATACATACTTTACTCCTAACAATACGTACCTAGTAATTATTGGAGACGTAAACACAAAATCAATTGTGAAGCTTGTAAAAAAGCATTTCAAGAAATGGGAAAAAGCAGCGACTACAACAACTGTGATTATAGAACCGAATGCGAATCCTGAATCCTTAGAGATTGATTTCATTGACATGCCAAACGCTGTACAATCAAACATTTCATTGACTAGCAATGTAAAGCTAAAAATGAGTGACCCTGATTACCATGCAGTTCTTATTGCTAATAAAATATTAGGTGGTGGATTTAATAGTTACTTAAACATGAACCTTCGTGAAGAGCATGGTTACACATATGGCGCACGTTCTTCTGTTGGAACAGACAAATATATCTCACGTTTCAGAGCTGGAGCAGCCGTAAGAAATGCAGTCACTGACAGTGCTGTTGTTGAAACGATAAAAGAAATTAAACGCTTTCAAGCCGAGCCTGTAGAAGCGGATGCTTTAGCAAATGCCAAAGCAAAATATGTTGGTGATTTTGTATTAGCACTAGAAAGACCAAGTACAATTGCTCAATATGCAATCAATACTAAAATCAACGAATTACCAGCAGATTTTTATGCAACGTATTTAGAAAAAATAAACGCGGTATCTATTGAAGATGTAAACCGAGTTGCAAATCTCTATTTTACTGCAGATAACGCTCGAATCGTGGTGGTTGGTAAAGGAAGTGAAGTGATCACAAACCTTGAAAAAACAGGGATTCCAATCAATTACTTTGATACGTTTGCAAACCCTGTTGAAAAGCCTGAATTTACAAAGCCAATTCCAGCAGGAGTAACTGCTGCAACGGTACTAGAAGGTTATATTATAGCCATTGGAGGCCTTGAAGCTGTTAATGCAGTAAACTCTGTAATGACTGCTGCAAATGTAACGATCGAAGGTATGCCGTTTAAACCAACTGCTGTATCGAAAACTATGACACCAAACATGTCATCAATGGAAATGTCTATTGAGGGAATGGGAACTGTCATGAAACAAAAGTATGATGGTGCAGAAGGATATGTAGAACAACAAGGAATGCAGCAACCAATGTCGGAAGACGAGCTTGCTGAAAAAGCAAAAGAAAAAGGCTTATTTCCAGAAACTTATTTAGATGCAAGTACCTTAACGCTGGTTAGCTTAACAGCGATTGACGGAGTAGATGTTTACAAATTAAAAGTTGAAGATGACGCTTATCGTTATTATGACGCTGCTACAGGTCTTTTAGTGAGAACTGAAAAATCACAAGAAATGCAAGGTCAAAAAATAACCTCTGTTCAAGACTTATCTGATTATAGAGAAGTGAATGGAGTTTTATTTCCATACGTTCAGAAAATAACTTCAGGTCCACAAGTGATTGGGATGGCAGCAAGTGAAATTGTCGTTAATGACGGCGTTACTGCTGAAGATTTTAAATAATCTAACTTTTATAAATTCTAAAAACCGAGGCATTAGCTTCGGTTTTTTTTTGCTTTTTTATTCGCTAAATAAATTCCACATAAAATAAGTAAAGAGGCTAACCCTTGGTCTAAACCAAAAAGCTCTCCATCAATCAACCCCCAAAGCAGCGCTACTAGCGGCATTAAATAGGTAACAGAAGAAGCAAATACAGGACTCGAAATCTGTATAAGATTATTGAAAATAATTTTCGCCATTACTGTTCCAAAGATTGCCAAGGTTGACACATACCCTATCGAAGCATAAACAGCTTCATTTTCAAAAGTCTTAACAGTAAAAAAATCAGAGAAAATCAACACCAATAAAGCAGGTATGAATATAGCGACGAAGTTTCCTGTAGCAATGGCAATCGGCTTAACCTCCTGAAGGTAATGTTTAATAATATTCACATTAAAAGCATACATAACAGTTGCCAAGACTACAAAACCAGCGTATAAATAATTTTGATCAGGATTGAGTTCCATACTATTAAAAATAAGCATTGAGGCTCCGACAAAACCCAAAATCACACCTAATATTTGCATCTTTGTGGATGTAATTTTAAAAACCGCTAGACCTATTAAAATTGCATTTAATGGTACTAAAGCGTTTAGAATAGACACCACGCCACTGTCAACCTCTGTTTCTGCAAATGCAAATAAAAAGGCTGGCAAAAAGGTGCCTATAAAACCAGATAAAACAATCCATTTCCACTGATCACTAAGAATCGTTTTGAGAGACCTATAACCAATCAGAAAAATAAAAAGAGACGAAATGACCGTTCTCAAACTCCCCAATTGTAAAGGCGTCAAAGCAATTAAACCCTTTTTGATAAGAATAAAAGAACTTCCCCATACAATCGCTAGTGTAAATAAGTACACCCATTTTCTTTGTTCTTGATTCATTTATAGATTATTAATTTTTCACAAAATTGAGCAATAAATTAGAATAACACTGAATTATTTTTAAATTTGTTTAAATACCTAAATAAAATACTATGAAACATTTCAAAATTATCTTAGCCTACGCATTTCTATTTATGTTCTTTTTAGCTTGTAAGAACGAGCCAAAAACAGAAACAATAACCGTAGAAACCAGTGAAGAAACAACCAAAAGCTTAGATTCCAATGCGACCTATTCCAAAGCAGAATTCAATATCAAAGGGATGACCTGCGAAATAGGATGTGCTAAAACCATTCAGAAAAAACTTGCGAATATGGAAGGCGTAAAATCTGCAACCGTCGATTTTAAAAGCGAAATGGCGATGGTCGAATACGACGTTGCAAAAGCAAATCCAATGAGCATTACCAAAACGGTCACTTCTGTAGCAGACACCTATTCCGTAGAAAACATGAAAACTGTAGCGGAATTTTCAGGTGCTAAAAAATCATGTGAAAAAGAATGCAAAAAAGCATGCTGTAAAGACAAAACGAAAGCCGACAAAAAAGCTTGTGCTGAAAATTGTAAAAAAGAATGCTGCGCTAAAAAAGCTTAATTTTTTTGCATCAGAGTTTCTATTTCATCTACTTCAATAGGAATGTGTTGCATTAAATTTAAAGGTGGGCCTACAACTTGTATGACAACATCGTCTTCGAGTCGGATGCCCATTTTTTCATTAGAGATGTAAATTCCAGGTTCCACTGTAAACACCATATTTTCTGTCATAGGCGTTTTTAAAGGACCAAAATCATGCGTATCTAATCCCATATGGTGCGATGTTCCGTGCATGAAATATTTTTTATAAGCAGGCCATTTTGGGTCTTCATTTTGAACATCAGCTTTATCAATTAAACCTAACCCCAAAAGTTCAGAGGTCATCATTTTTCCAACCTCAACATGATAATCTTCCCAAATAGTGCCAGGAACTAATAACTTAGTTGCCTCATTTTTAACATTTAAAACCGCTTGATAAACAGCTTTTTGGCGTGCCGTAAATCGCCCATTTACAGGGATCGTTCGAGTCATGTCACTTGCATAATTTGCATACTCTGCTCCAACGTCCATGAGTAACATATCGCCATCCTTACAAGCTTGATTGTTTTCTATATAATGCAACACACAAGCATTGTATCCCGATCCGATGATTGGAGTGTAAGCAAATCCTTTCGAACGATTTTTGAGAAATTCGTGAGCGAATTCTGCCTCGATTTCGTACTCCATAACGCCCGGCTTTATAAAAGCCAAAGCTCTTCTAAACCCTTTTTCTGTAATATCACAAGCAGTTTGCATCAACGCAATTTCTTCTGGCTCTTTAACACCACGTATCGCCTCCATAATTGGAAAATTAGGAGCAATCTCGTGATTTGGATAGGTGGATTTAATCATTTTTAAAAAGCGATCGTCCCGAGTTTCCATTTCAACTGCTTGGCGGTAATGATTATTATTATTAAAATAAAAAAGAGTCGCTTCTGCCATCAATTTTGGGAAAATCGAATCAAACTCTTTTAACCAATACACCGTTTGAACTCCCGAAGCAGCAGTTGCCTGAGATTTACTAAGTTTAGCGCCTTCCCATACTGCAATGTGATCATTTGTTTCTTTTACAAAAAGAATCTCTCTATGTGCAGCTTCGTTTGCAGTAGGAAATATAATTAAAATACTTTCTTCTTGGTCTACCCCACTGAGGTAAAAAATATTCCGGTGCTGTTCAAATGGTAGTGTACTATCTGCACCTGTAGAAAAGACATCATTAGAGTTAAATACAGCGATTGATTTAGGTTGCATTTGCCGTGAAAACTTTAATCTGTTTTTTGTAAATAACTGAGAACTAATAGGTAGGTATTTCATCTATTAAAATTTATTGTTTTTAATGATCACATTCAACATTTAAATAACCATCTGCTTTGCGTGTAAAGTTTTAGATTTGGATGTTTAGCAATCTTAAGTATTTTCCTCAAATTTAGAAAAAAATTTATAATAATACGCCAAATTTAAAATGTTAAACCTACTCTATAACAATCTGTTAATTTAAAATAATTATAAATAAAAAAATTAACACTAATGTTATTGCCTAAAACGTTGTCGTAGATTACCTTTGCGAGGTTAAAAAATAGCATCTAATTATGAGTGGATTTTTAAAGTCTTCAATTGGGAAAAAGATTGCCATGGCGCTCTCCGCATTTTTCCTCATGTTTTTCCTTTTACAACATTTCGCCATTAACATTCTATCGATTTTCAACCCAGATACTTTCAACGAAGTCTCGCACTTTATGGGAACGAATCCATTGGTTCAATTTGTTTTACAACCCGTTCTTATTTTTGGAGTGGTTTTTCATTTTGTAATGGGATTTGTATTGGAATATAAAAACTACACATCTCGATCAATTAGCTATGCCAAAAACAACGGCAACGCTAACTCAACTTGGATGAGTAGAAATATGATTTATAGTGGGTTTGCTATTTTGGCATTCGTTGCACTACATTTTATTGATTTTTGGTTCCCAGAACTTAACACCAAGTATGTCATTGGTGATATGAGTGGTTTGCACAATGGTGAGTTTAGATATTATTATGAATTGGTTGAGAAATTTCACAACCCTGCAAGAGTAGGCGCATATGTAGTTGCTTTTATATTTCTTGCCCTCCACCTATTACACGGGTTTAACTCTGCATTTCAATCAGTTGGAGCAAATAATAAATATACAAAATCACTAAAAGGTTTTGGGAAAGTATACGCAATAACCATCCCTTTAGGATTTATTGTCATCGCCCTCTTCCACTTTTTTAACAATACACACTAAAACATAGGATTATGGCTTTAGATTCAAAAATACCAGAAGGTCCTTTAGAAGATAAATGGACCAAACATAAAAATAACATTAACCTTGTAAATCCTGCAAACAAGCGTCACATCGACGTGATTATTGTTGGAACTGGACTTGCTGGTGGATCTGCTGCCGCGACCCTTGCAGAACTTGGCTACAACGTAAAAGCGTTTTGTTTTCAAGATTCTCCGCGTCGTGCACACTCCATTGCTGCACAAGGAGGTATCAATGCCGCAAAAAATTATCAAGGAGACGGCGATTCTACATACCGATTATTTTACGATACGGTTAAAGGAGGCGATTACCGTTCACGTGAAGCCAACGTACACCGTTTAGCAGAAGTGTCCACCAACATCATTGACCAATGTGTTGCGCAAGGTGTACCTTTTGCAAGAGATTACGGAGGACTTTTAGACAACCGTTCTTTTGGAGGAGTTTTAGTTTCTAGAACCTTTTATGCCAAAGGACAAACAGGTCAACAACTATTGTTAGGGGCCTACTCTGCTATGAACCGTCAAATTGGACGTGGGAAAATAAAAATGTACAACCGTCACGAAATGTTAGACGTCGTAATTGTAGGCGGAAAAGCACGTGGAATTATTACTCGAAATTTAGTAACTGGAGAAATTGAACGCCACTCAGGTCATGCAGTCGTTTTAGGAACTGGAGGCTACGGAAATGTATTTTATCTCTCTACAAATGCAATGGGAAGTAATGTAACAGCTGCTTGGAAAGCGCACAAACGAGGTGCTTATTTTGCAAACCCATGTTACACACAAATTCATCCTACTTGTATTCCTGTTTCTGGAGATCATCAATCAAAATTAACCCTGATGTCTGAATCCTTAAGGAATGATGGACGTATATGGGTTCCAAAAAAATTAGAGGATGCCAAAGCGATTCAAAATCGCGATTTAAAGCCTACGGATCTCGGGGAGGATCAACGCGATTATTTCTTAGAAAGACGCTATCCAGCATTTGGTAATTTAGTACCAAGAGATGTTGCTTCGCGCGCTGCTAAGGAACGTTGTGACGAAGGTTTTGGTGTAAATAAAACAGGTGAAGCGGTCTTTTTAGACTTTGCTGCCGCAATTATCAGATACGGAAAAGAAAAAGCACACGTCAAAGGATTGAATGAAGACGATGCTGCACTGATACAAACTTTAGGAAAAGAAGTCGTTAAAAGTAAATACGGCAACCTATTTCAGATGTATGAGAAGATTGTAGATGAAAATCCATATGAAACTCCAATGATGATTTATCCAGCCGTACACTACACAATGGGTGGTGTTTGGGTTGATTATAATTTACAAACAACCATTCCGGGACTTTATGCGATTGGAGAAGCTAATTTTTCTGACCACGGTGCCAACCGTTTGGGGGCGTCAGCATTAATGCAAGGACTAGCAGATGGCTATTTTGTATTGCCATACACCATTGGAAACTATTTATCTGATGACATTAGAACTGGCCCAATTCCAACAGACACTGTCGAATTTGAAGAAGCAGAAACCAAAGTAACTTCAGAAATAAATCACTTTGTCAACAATAAAGGAACCAAGCCTGTGGATTATTTCCACAAACGCCTTGGGAAAATTATGTGGAACAAATGTGGAATGGCTCGTAATGAAAAAGAATTAAAAGAAGCTATTGAAGAGATATCTGCTCTTCGTGAGGAGTTTTATAAAGATGTACTTGTACCAGGTTCTGCGGATGAATTTAATGAAGAATTAGCAAAAGCAGGTCGGGTTGCAGATTTCCTTGAGTTAGGAGAACTGTTTGCAAAAGACGCCTTGGTACGTGAAGAATCTGCTGGGGGACACTTTAGAGAAGAACACCAAACCCCAGAAGGAGAAGCACAAAGAAGAAAAGAATTTCAGTTTGTGTCTGCATGGGAATACAAAGGAGAACCTAAGGATGCTGAATTACATAAAGAAGCATTAGTTTACGAAAATATTGAAGTTAAAGAACGCTCATACAAATAAGAACTGCTATGAATTTAACATTACAAATATGGCGACAAGAAAACGCCACTACTGAAGGAAAAATCGTAGAATATCCAATTCAGGATATTTCACCCGACATGTCATTTCTTGAAATGTTGGATATATTAAATAGACAACTTATTACTAATGGTGATTCGCCTGTCGCATTTGATCACGATTGTAGAGAAGGGATTTGCGGATCTTGTTCTTTATACATCAATGGAGAAGCGCACGGTCCAGACCGACTGGTTACTACCTGTCAACTACACATGCGTAAATTTAAGGATGGTGATACCATTTTTATTGAACCTTTTAGAGCTGATGCATTTCCTGTTATTAAAGATTTAATTGTAGACCGTTCGGCATTTGACAGAATCCAACATTCTGGAGGATTTATTTCGGTAAATACTTCTGGAAACACACAAGATGGTAATTCAATTCCAATTTCAAAACACGATGCAGACGAAGCAATGGATGCTGCAACTTGTATTGGTTGTGGTGCTTGTGTAGCCACTTGTAAAAACTCTTCTGCAATGCTATTTGTAGGAGCTAAAGTATCACAATATGCCCTACTGCCACAAGGTCAAATTGAAGCCACAGACCGTGTTCAAAATATGGTAGCACAAATGGATTTAGAAGGATTTGGAAACTGTACCAATACGGGTGCTTGTGAGGTAGAATGTCCAAAAGGAATTTCATTGGAAAATATTGCACGAATGAATCGCGAATTGATTAAAGCTAGTTTGAAGCCTTAATCTTCTAAGATAAATTCTTCAATCGTATCCCATCCTGCGCGAACCTCAACAGGTTCTTGAGCGTAGCTCACACGTTCTGGTTGGACCTTGTTTAAATAATCTCCAGAATCATAAACACCGTTTTGATTCGAGTCAAAAACAACTCTTAAATAATAGATACCTGGAGTAACCTCATTGAAATCTACTGGTGAAGCTTCTAGGGATAAAGACGATTCGACGGCAATGCCTTTATCATCTGTGAGCTCGACAATCAAAGGATACACTCCGTTGCGAATTTCTATACGAACATCTCCATAAGACGATCGTAATTTAGTTGTTACTTTGAAATTTAAAGTGTCATTTTGAGCGCCATAGAAATCTGTAAAAGTGCCAGGAAGCATTTCGATAGTGTAATTATTTTTTTCAGTTTTTTCAAAATCAAAGTCAACCGTATTAGCAAAGGTGTCCAAGACCATTGTTGGATTCTGAAATAACGAATCCTTATCCTTAATTCGCACTTTGGTTGCATCTATAGAATCTAATGGAACCGTAGCGCTTAGCTTGTAAGTCTCTTTTAATTTGAGTGTAGAATTAAGAGATTTAAAAATCAACGAATCCGACTTAAAATCTTTAATCTTCACAACCGTTGTATCAATAGTTTTATTATTAGTAAGTTCAAAAACCAAGGAATCTACTTCTAGTTTTGGACGGAACCAATAGTTGAGAGTATCTTTGTCGGCCTCTTTTGTAACAATGGAAGCAAACCCTTCTGGAACGTCTGAAAGGAGCTTAATATCTAGCGACTCTCCATCGCCCTCATATCCAAAAGCAAGCTTGCTAGACGATACTTGTTTGGTACGTTTGAATTTGAAATCAATCGTTTCTTTAAACATTTTTAGAACATAAGCCGTATCCGAAGGCACTGTTATAAACTGCCTTCTATACCCAATTTTATCTGTTTTTGGTTGAAAGGTATAATTAGGGTTTTCTTCATTGAGAGCTGCTAAAAGGTAAGTACCCTCTTTAATGTTTTCTAAATTAAACCCAGAAACGCTGTCTGTATTTGCTATATATTTTGGCTTCTGTTTATAAAGAATTGAATCAGTAAAAGCAGAGTCCACTTCAAATAATAAGACAGCGATACGATCGTCAACATCTTTGTTCAAAGCATCTGTAACGATTCCAGAAACAGAAAGCGAATCAATATAATCCCCAGTAGAAAACACATATTTATAATATGGAAATATATTTCCTTCGTTGTTGTCCGCGATACTTTCTCCAAAGTTAAAAGCATAGGTCGTATTTGCTTGAAGTGTGTCTAGTATTTTGATCTTAATATACTTACTAGCACTACTAATTGGGGTGATTTCTGGCTCAGGATCCATGAGTGGAGAAATAAGGAGCTGCTTTTGCAAATCTTTCATTTTGATGTATTCATCAAAATAAATAATGATTTCTTTTGAATCAAAGTTTAATGAAAAATTCTCTGGAATCGATTTTATTATCACTGGTGGCAATTCGTCTTTTGGACCTCCAGATGCTGTACCTTTATTGGCACAGTGTGAGAATATCAAACTGACAACAACTAAAAACCCTAAATTGGCTAACTTCTTACCCATTAATATTGCATTTTACGCAAAGTAACAACATATTTTAGTACTAACGAAAAATGGAATGCGTAATTGCAATTGTTGCAACACTTAATCGAATCTTATTCTCTGGATTCAATACTAAAGCACATGCCTCTATGGTTGCTCCAGTAGTAATAATATCATCTACAAGTAGTATATGTTTAGTTTCAATCGTATTTAGATTTTGAGCATAAAAACTATCTGCAACAGATTTAAAACGCGCTTCTCGTGACTGAAAAACTTGGGTTTTTGTGTTGATGGATTTTAAAAGCACATCATCTACGTAAGAATCCTTTAATGCTTTAGCAATCTGTTGTGCAAAAAGTGTCACCTGATTATACCCTCTTTGTTTTAATTTTTTTGAATGTATAGGAACTGGAATTACAACATCAATCGATTCAAAATATGGAGACTCCAGAAGTTCAGCACCCAACCAATCTCCAAAAATACGTCCAATCTCTTCCTTGCCTTTGTATTTTAGACGATGTAACAACTGTTGAACTCTTCCACTTTTATGAAAATAAAAGAGTGCCGTTGCCGCTTCTAGATGTACCCGACCATAAAAGATTTTTTTCACTGTTTTGGGGCGCTCAAAATGGTATTTTGTTAACGGCAATTCATGCCGACACCCCACGCAAATATCCGGTTCATTGTCTGTTAAAATCGTCTCACAAGCATGGCAAGTTTTCGGAAAAAACAAATTAATTACAGCAGAGAGCATACAAAGTACATTTAGGAGAAATAAAATTATAATAATATTTTATATTTCATCCTAACTTTAAGTTTAATTTAAAAAGCGTTTTCTATTTTTGTAACATGACAAATCAAGGGGAAAGTTTCAAGAAAGTTATATCACACGCCAAAGAATACGGATTTGTATTTCAGAGTAGTGAAATTTACGATGGCCTAAGTGCAATTTATGACTATGCACAAAATGGTGTAGAGTTAAAGAAAAATATTCGTGACTATTGGTGGAAAGCCATGGTTCAGATGAATGAAAACATCGTTGGTTTAGATGCTGCTATTTTTATGCATCCTACAACGTGGAAAGCTTCGGGTCATGTTGATGCTTTTAACGATCCTTTGATTGATAATAAAGACTCTAAAAAACGCTACAGAGCCGATGTTCTTGTAGAAGATTATTGTGCTAAAATTGAAGGCAAAATTGAGAAAGAAGTCAAAAAAGCTGAAAAACGTTTTGGAGACAGTTTTGATAAAAGTGAGTTCATTTCAACAAACGGAAGAGTCGTTGGCTATCAAACTAAAATAAACAGTATTTTATCTCGACTGGCCAAATCCTTAGAAAATGAAGATTTAGCAGATGTTAAAGCACTTATTGAAGAGCTTGAAATTGCAGACCCTTTAACTGGAAGTAAAAACTGGACTGAAGTGAAGCAATTCAACCTCATGTTTGGCACTAAACTAGGGGCTTCCGCAGAAAGTGCGATGGATTTATATTTACGACCTGAAACAGCCCAAGGTATTTTTGTGAATTTTTTAAACGTTCAAAAATCGGGACGCATGAAAATCCCTTTTGGAATTGCACAAACAGGAAAAGCTTTTAGAAATGAAATTGTAGCACGTCAGTTTATTTTTAGAATGCGTGAATTTGAACAAATGGAAATGCAGTATTTCATCAAGCCTGGAACTCAAAAACAATGGTACGAGCATTGGAAAGAAGCCCGTATGAAATGGCATTTATCGTTAGGGATGGGCGCCGACAATTACCGATTCCACGATCATGAAAAATTAGCACACTATGCAGATGCTGCTTCCGATATCGAATTTAGATTCCCTTTTGGATTCAAAGAATTAGAAGGTATTCACTCACGTACCGACTTTGATTTAAGTCAACACGAAAAACATTCTGGCAAAAAACTTCAATATTTTGACCACGAAGAAAATAAAAACTACACTCCTTACGTTCTAGAAACATCCATCGGATTGGACCGTATGTTTTTAGCCGTATTTTCAAATGCATTGACCGAAGAAACCTTAGAAAACGACACCACTCGAACTGTATTAAAACTGCCCGCAGTCTTAGCACCTATTAAAGCCGCAATTTTACCCTTAGTGAAAAAGGATGGATTGCCTGAAGTTGCAAAAACGATTTTAGCTGATTTGCAATGGGATTTTAATGTGGTATACGATGAAAAAGATGCGGTTGGAAGACGTTACCGCCGTCAGGATGCTTTAGGAACTCCGTTCTGTATTACGGTGGACCATGATTCTTTGGAAGATCATTGTGTCACCATCAGACATCGAGATTCTATGGAGCAACAACGTGTGAAAATAGAAAATTTAAAAACAATTATTGAAAATCAAGTAGCCATGAAACACTGGCTTAAGAAAATCAACTAGAATAAATTTAACCAATTTTGAACTTAAGCATAAAGCGTATTGTATTTATACTGATATTTTTAAATAGCAGTACTTTTTTTGGTCAAATAAATGAACCCCCAACAGTGACTGCTATTGGAGATCAAGTATATTGTCCACTAAGCCAACAGCCGATTGTAACCTCTTTTAACATTGTGGATCCAGATGATACGTTGATTCCAGCTTTTTTTATTCAAATATCTTCAGGTTACATTTTAGGATCAGATCAACTGCTTTTAACAGGATCACACCCCACTATAGCAGCCACTTGGAATGCAAACGAAGCCAAATTAACATTGACGGGGCTCAGTGGTGGCTCTGCAAGCTATACAGATATTATTGCAGCAGTTTATGATATTGTTTTTATTAGCAACAACCTAGATGTGGGGGCTAAGACCTTTTCATTAACTGCGGGGTCTGCGAATTATTTAGCTTCAACAGATCATTATTACGACTATGTACCCTCAAATTTGATTAGTTGGACTGATGCCAAAACGACTGCTGAATCGATGAATTATTTTGGATTACAAGGCTATTTAGCCACCTTAACCACCCCTGACGAAGGACAAATTGCCGGGGAATTATCGCCTGGAACGGGCTGGATTGGCGCCTCAGATGCAGCAAGTGAAGGCGTCTGGAAATGGATGACGGGTCCTGAAGTAGGATTAACGTTTTGGAATGGTGATGTTGGAGGGTCGGCACCTGCAGGAATATATTCGAACTGGAATAATGGCGAGCCAAATAATGCTGGTGATGAAGATTATGCACACATTACAGATCTTAGCGTAACCACCATTCCTGGATCTTGGAATGATTTGCCTGAAAACACTGCTGGCCAACCCTCAAATTACCAAGCCAAAGGTTTTGTCATTGAATACGGAGGAATGCCAGGAGACCCTAGCTTAAGCATCTCTGCGTCCACAACTTTCAGTCCGCCACAAATTTTATCAACAAGCCCCACTGTAAGCTGTGAAAATGACCCTGCAAACCTTTCGGCGACTTCAAATACCACTGATGTTTTATGGTATGACAGTCAAAATGGAGGTACTCTTTTATTTACAGGAAACAATTATAACCCCATTTTAACCACAAATACTACCTTTTGGGTTTTAGCGTCTAATAATGGCTGTACCACTGGAACCAGAACCGCCGTGACTGCCACGGTTAATTCTGCTCCAACAGTGGACACGCCAGCAAATGTATCTTCTTGTGATAGCTATAGCTTACCAGCGCTCACCAATGGGAACTATTTTACAGCTTCCAATGGGAGTGGAACTTCT
>MDSY01117500.1_pt1 | contig 58603 bp, 84 predicted proteins | sample 811131 | NCBI WGS metagenome assembly MDSY01 (sample SAMN05326643, study PRJNA326480) | marine metagenome | isolation source: seawater | place: Atlantic Ocean: South West | collected 2010 | reverse complement strand
ATCAGCCAATCCCAAGAGTTGTGGTATTGCATTTGAGATAGGCTTAAGTACCCATCAACTTCCATAAATTCTGCTATTCGTTTGTTGTCTTTCATAATTTAATTGTGTTTATATTAATCTTTGTTTTCATAGTATACAATTATCTCTTCGGTTTCGTGATCCATTTGTGCTAGCTTTTCTGCTAATCTTATTAACTCTTTAAATCCGTTTAATTCGTAATCATTAAAGTCATAAACTTCATCGTTCTCAATTGCTCTTACGCAATCTCGTAAATCTCGTGCAGTATTTTCAAACCTGCAATAACTCATATTTCCCATAGTATTTAGTATTTATATTTAATATCACTTATCTCTCTAACTATAATCTCATAAGAATGGTCGCAATACATTATTGCCCATTGCTTTGCCTCGTCCAGGCTTCTCTTCAGTATGAATGTAACTTCATCTGCATTGTATATCATGAACTTACTCATATCGTATATATTGTGTGTTCATCTTTACCTCCTCCAATGAATGCTGCACCCCCATCGTTACCCTCATCATCTGATTGTAACACTAGGTATGTTCCATCTGTAAACATTATTGCTAGTGGTCTTTTGTACCAACCGAATTTGTCTGCCTCTTCTCTTGTCATGTATCTGCAAGAGTCTACCTTCTTTCCTTTCAAGATTTTCTCAAATCTTAGTCCATGTTTTTCGTCTGTTGTTCTCATAATTTCTGTAGTGGTTTTATGTAAGCATTAGTGTATAATTCTTCTTGAATATCTCCCTCACTTGGTTCGTAATTCACCCTGTCTTCTAGTTCTAGGTTCTCATCTGCAAAATAACATGCCTGATTATATTCGTTGGCGTGTTGTTCTGCAATGTAATCAGCGAATGAGTCAAACCATTCTAGTTTGTCATCTGCTCCCCTTAGCTCTGCCTCTAACCTTTTAATGTGGTCTTGCATCGCTTCAATTCTGTGGTAATTGAAATTATTTGCTGTCATATCTATTTAGTTTTAATTATATATTCCAAATTGTACGTTGTCTTGCACTCCGTTTACTATTAAGTTAAATACGAGTGTTGTAAATCCTGCTATAAATATTAGGATTAGTCCCATGAGAAAAACTCTCAAGATGAGTGTGAACACCGTTCCCCTGAACGTTGTTAACACTTGTCCTTTTCTGTCTCTTACTTGTGTGTCTCTTGCGAGTTCTTGAATGATTGCTTTCATAATTTAATTGTGTTTATTGATTATTAATTACTATTTGTTTTCTCTTATATCCATTATTGTTAATGGTACATACAATGCCAATACTCCCACGATAAACATTATCGCTGCGACAGATCTGTCGTCTTGCATTAAACTTTGATGTGCTGCTCTCCACGCATTCACACATATAAATATTGTGAATAGTATTACGATTACTCTTTGTACTTTTTTCATTTCATTAGATTTTTTGTAGCTCTCTTGCGATTGCTTGTTCGACTAGTTTAAATTTCCAAATTCTTTTTGCTTCTGTCCAGGAACACTGGGCCTCTTGCATAATGTCTGTTACAACTTCTCCGTAGTTCATTCTGTTTCGCAGTGCTTTTTTTCTTTCTTGTTCTGCTACTTGTTCGACTACTATAGTAACCGAGTTGCTTTTGATACGTTTTCTCTTACTCATTGTATTTGTTTTTAGATTAATAATTATTGATTAGATGGCATGGAGGGATTCGAACCCTCAGCAGTCCTAACTACATGCCAAACATATTACCTCGATACATTCCTGTCTTCTCAATATTGTATCTTTGTAATATCGTTTCTCTTTTGGTTTACAACATAGACTCTTCACTTGCTAGGTGTGTCTGTCTATCTGTTCTAGTAATTACGAGAGGCAATTTTACGGCTCTCTACTATATCGAAATAATATAGTTCACTCTATGCTTTATAGGTAGTCTTGATACTTTACCCTTACATAGCCTCCACCTCATACAATTTGGTAGGTTATCAGTTATCTAAATACTTTAAGCCGTACGCTTGGCGATACGTGTATAGGTTTTGATGGTGGTCTGAGCTTTGCTACAGATCGCCCCTAATGGTGCTTTGTATTACGTTGTAATTTTTTACGTGCTTGAATACTTGTTTTGACTTTCTTCTTGAGTTTAGTAAGGGCATAACATACCCTTGTGTCGTATAGGTGCCGACCTCTTTACCTGCTAACTAACAACAGGATTGTTTCAAATATCCAATATTTCAAAGAACGAGATTTTAAAAACTTTTGTTTTGATACGCATTGCGATAAAAAAACATTTTCAAAATCCTACCTTTAAAACGTACGCATTGCGATACGTTAAAGAGGTGCAATTTTTAAGACTTTTTTTGTCTATAGTAACCCCCCAAAATATGAGTTTTGCAAAGCCCTTAGAGACTTTTAAGGGGGGTTGGTGGTTAACTATGCGTTAATTAATTTAGCCGAAATTATAGCCTTTAAAGAGGTTTCAAAATCAAGCCCTTTATCAATTTGCATTTTTGTAATTTTTTGAATTAGTTGTTCAAAGTAATACACTACAAAAGCACCTTTGTAAGTTCGCACGGCTTCAGTAAGTAGGGGCAAAAATTTTGCTTTGTTTTTTTCAGCCGTTAAAAAATTAATCGCTTTTTTGCATTCGTTTTGGTATGCGATATTTTCGTGTGACTTTGTATTAACATTGTCTAATTTTGCCGTTCGTTTTACCTCTATTAAGCAAAGCAAAGCATTCGTTTTGTAGGCATCTTTTTCGGTTCTTCGTCTTGCGCTTTGCACGTTCGCAAATTGAGGGTTCAAAGCACGTTTTTTGGCTTGCGCTAATTTTTGCGCCTTTGTTAATGGTTTGCGGCTTGTTACTTTTTTAGCCGTTAATACTGCGTTTTTTACTGAGTTTGTTTTAACTGAGTTTTTCATTGTAAATAAATTTAAATTAGTTTGGCATTATTGCCGTGACAAATATAGGCTTTTTTTTAGTTATAAAACAAAATAAAAACAAAAATAAAACAAAAATAATTTTAGATCTTTTAATAAAGTACTGTTGTTTTTTGACTTAATTAATTGATTATCAGTGTTTTAAGTCGACAAAGTAATACTGGAAATCGCAAAAAAAAAGTTTAAAATAATTTAAAATAAATTTATTTATTGTCTTTTTTATTGTCTTTTTGTCTGTTTTTTTTGGTCACTTTAGTATTAAAAAAGTTAAACATTTTAAAAATTTAGGGCATTGTTAACCCTTTGTTTTGTATTGTGCAAAATAAAAATAAAGGGGGCAAAGGTTTTGTTTTGGGGTGTGTGTGGGTGTGGTGGTGTGCGTGCGTGTGCGTGTGCGTGGGTGGTGGTGGTGGTGTGGGGGTGTGGGGGTGTGACAAAAAGCTAAAAAAATGTAGGCACAAAATCGAAGCTCAGAATCACCCCCCCCTATCAAAAAAAAAAGATCTTTTTATAATGAATTGTTTTTGTATTTTATATTATTACCCAGAGCCTCTTTATAAGTGATATTAATTTTGTATATTTGTATATGGAAACATGGGAATTAGAAATACAAAACAGGATCCCTGTTGGGGTTGCAATTGGCTGGAGTCTTTTTAATAAAGATGAAAGTTATGAATATGGTGAGTTAATAGTTTACCTAGGAATAATAAGTTTACATTTTAAATGGCAATGATATGATTAGTAAAAAACCTATAATGAAAGAGTATATGTCTTCACGTAACAAACATGAGCTAGATGGTCATGGACAGTATTACGAAATGGGCATTAAAAAATTAGCTAGCTTTAAACAAGCTAAAGATCGTGCTAAAGACATTAGTAAGATAGCAGAGGGAATTGAATTAGCGGAAGCTAAAAAGAATTTCTTTAGTATATATAAATAATTTCTTCCCACAATTTATATTGTGTTTCTCAGAGAAAGGGGTTTAACTTAGGTTAGCCCCTTTTTTGTGTCGTTGTATGTCGACCTATGTCGATTTGGTGTCGATTATTTTTCTTATAACTAATTGATTTCTAATTATTAACTATCTTTTATGTCGATTATGTCGGTTTTTATTCTAATTATAAAGAGATTAAAAAAAATAAATAGTATATAAACTATATATATGTATATAGAAACATAAAATCGACATTCGTCATGTGCATTTATTTTTGTATCTTTGCATTAAATCTAATATAACACAATATGAATCCAAAAGAATTATCTTTCGAACAGGAAGGAAGAGACAAGTTAATAAATGGAATTACTAAAATTTCAAAAGCTGTCAAAAGCACATTAGGGCCACTCGGCAAAACAGTACTAATAGAATCACCAAACCACAGAGGTGGAATTACAATTACAAAAGATGGTGTGACTGTAGCTAAGTCAATTGACTTAGAAGACTCAGTGGAGAATCTAGCAATTACAATGATGAAAGAAGCTGCAGACCGAACGGCAACCTCTGCAGGAGACGGAACAACAACAGCTATTGTATTAGCAGAAGCAATTGTAAAAGAGGGCATGCAGTTAATACAAAGAAATCCTGACATTAACACTACACAGCTAATTAGAGATATAAAATATTGTTCTGATGAGGTTATTAAATCATTAAGTGCTTCATCTAAAAAGGTTACAGGTAAAACATTGCAACATGTTGCTAGTATTTCTGCTAATAATGACTCAGTATTAGGCAAGATGATTGCCAGTGCCTACAAAGAATTAGGTAAAGACGGAATACTTACAGTAGAAAATAGTAAAACCGATAAAACATACTATGAAGTAACTAAGGGAATTAAAATTGACAGAGGATATTCTTCAAAGCTCTTTATTAATAATCACAGAAACGATGAATGTATACTAGATGATGTATATGTTTTGATGACGGACATGGAGATTACCAACATACTTCAGATTGAAAATATATTAAAGCCAATTATAAACCAAAATAAAAAACTCTTGGTGATTGGGAACTGTTCTCAAAATGTGACAAACACATTAGCAGCGAATGTAGTTCAGAATAATTTAAAGCTTTGTAATATTATACCACCATCGTTTGGTTACAAAACAAATGAGCTGATGAGTGATATTGCTTTGGCAATAGGCGCAAAATATTTCAGCGAGTCGCAGGGCGACAACATTGGGATGTTGACAATGGAAGATTTGGGGCATGCTGATAAAATTATTGTAGGAAAAGACGGAACTGTAATTATGAATGACGAAGTTCAAGATTCTAAGTCTAGGATTTCTGAGTTAAAAGTTCAGAAAGAAAACAATAAGGATAAGAAAGAAAGAGATTTTATTACCGAACGTATTGCATTGTTGTCAGGAGCTGTAGGTGTAATTTATGTTGGAGCGGATTCTGATATTGAGCAAAAAGAAAAGTATGATCGTGTAGAAGATGCAGTATGTGCAGTAAAATCAGCGATAGAAGAAGGAATTCTTCCAGGAGGAGGGGTAGCACTATTAAGATGTGCAGAAAAATTGGAAGATGGAGACTCAAATGACATTATGTATGGAGCTTTAGTGTCACCACTAGAGCAAATACTTACAAATGCAGGTGAGAATATAAAAGAAATTAGAGATAAGGTTTGTAGTTGCGCAGATGCTCCACATAATTTTGGATATGACGTTAAAAATAAAGTTTTTGGCGATATGTACAAGATGGGAGTTATAGATCCTGCAAAAGTTACAAAGAATGCATTGAAAAATGCAGTAAGTGTAGCAACAACAATACTAAGTACTAATGCAATAATAACAATGAAAAGAAAATAAAATGGTAATACATAATCAAATATTCGAATATTATAGAAGCGAACAGAAAGAAATAAAAAAAGCTATAGATCTTTTAGAAAGTAAAGGATATATGGTTTATAATAAAGATAAAAAAATATATGATAAAAGCCGTAGGTAAATACATTGTAATTACAGAAATAAAAGAACAGCAGAAAACTGAGTCAGGTATTTTACTAACGTCTGACGATAGTAACTTACTAAGATACAAAAAAGGTTTGATAAAGATTCCAGGGACTGAAGTGTCTGTAGTATCTGAGGGCGATATTATTTATTACGACAAAAATGCAGGTCATAAAATGATGTTAGAAGAAGAGGTAGTTACAATTATATCTGAAAGAGATATTGTAGTAGTATTATAAATTCTTTTTTATTTCCTGATTCATTTTCTTAATTATCTTACGATAAACTTTCTGAGAATAATCAGCATTAGGATCAAACATAGAATTACGTCTCCTATCTTCAGAGACGGTCTCTTCCATGTTTAATTTTTTATAAATCGAAGCGCATATGCGCTTACCAGAAAACCCAAGCTCATATAATGTAGACTCACGTCCTTTACGTTTACGCCAAACGACAATTAATTTATCTTTTAGTAAATTGTGAAATCTGTTTTTATCCCAAGACATTATCTCGTTAAATTCCTCAAAATCTTTTTGAGTAAATAGTTCTTCACTATATAGAAATAAAAGCATTTCAATATCAGCAGTACCTAATCCATATTTAACTTTAGCCCATTGCTTAACGACTTTCCAATATTTTAGATAATCATTTTTAGGTTGATATCTAGCATATATCTTACTAATCTTTCTTCGAATTTTCATTTAATTAAATTTGTATCTTTGCAAAGATAACTTATTTATTATGGCCTTAAGCAGAACTGCTAAATTTTACAGAGATAACCCTAAAGCTAGAAAAAAGCATAGAGCTTATCAATCTAAATATAATAAAAAAAGAAAATCTATAAAGCAACGTGTTGCTGATAACAAAGCAAATAGAAGATTTGGTACATATGGTAATTATGATGGCCTTGACGTTTCCCATAAAGGAAAAGGAAGATATGTTCTTGAGTCTGAAAAAAAGAACCGAGGTAGTAAGTCTAACACTCCTGGAGACAAACGAGCTAGAGGTAAAAAAGGAAAAGGAAGAAAAAACAAAGGTAATACAGGGGGTAAATAAAAAAAATAAAACTATGGGATGTGAATCAATAAAAGATCTAAAGAAAAGAAAGCAATGTGAAGAAGCTAATAAGAATTTAAAAACTCACATGGCTAAAGAAAGAGCTGAAAGCTCTTTTAATAATAGAAACTTTGAAATGCTTGCGGCTCAAAGAGCTAAAAGAGAGGCTTTAAATCCAACTCCTGAAGCATTAAAACCGTTAAACAAAAAATAATGGGATTAGGAGCAGCTATAGCAAATGGAATTCCATTTCAAGACAAAAGAAATAATGACATACCTGAATTGTGTTTTATAATAACCGAAATAGATGAGTTTTGTGAGCAAGAATTGTTTACAAATGACGGTAGAATGATACCTGAAACTTGTCCATAAATAAATAAATAAATAAAAATGGCAAATAAAAAATTTTCACAGTTTGTTTCAACAACAGATCCAAATGACGTAGACTTTCTAGTTGGATACAAAGATTTAGACAACATGCAAATACCTACAGATAAGGTAGGTGTATTTTATACCTTAGATGCAAACGAAACTGGAACTAACGAGATTGATATAGAACTAATAGGTTCTGATAGCTCAGTTAGTGACTTTACATTGCTAGGTGGGGAAGGAATAGAAATTACTGAGACCGCAGGTCAAATAACAATCTCTAGAGAAAGAGGAGCATTGATTTCTGTAGTTGGAGTTTGGAAAAATTTATTTGGAGGATCACCTGGAATATTTGGTGACACACTAGAGTTTGCAGCATCCGCTTCGCCTGTAGCGTCAAATAGTTCTGTGTTTCAAGTTCCTTTTGATTGTAAGCTTATAAAGGCTCAAATGAAATGGATACATTCAACAGCTGTAAATATTCCTTTAGCAGGAAGTACATGGGATGTAAATGTTTATTCTATGACAGACCCTGCGCTTTCTACAACACAAACATCTAGTTATCAATTAGTAGCTAATTTACCTGAATTGTCTTTAACAACAACTGACACTGGGTCTTTTCCATCTAAAACATGGGATGGTACTGTTAGTCTTCAAGAAGGAGAAATTATAAATATTAGTGGAGTAGAAAATGGAGGTATAGGAACAGATGATGCAGAAATGGAGTTATGTTTAATTTTTGAAATAGATTTATAATAATGGCAAAGAAAGGGAGAACAAAAGGAAATAAAATTTGTCCATCAGGAATTGCATGGGCAAAAAGAACTTTTGACAAGTATCCATCTGCGTATGCGAATATGGCTGCTAGTAAATATTGTAAAGACCCTAACTACGCTAAAGGCGCTAAAAAGAAATAATATGGCAAAAAAATTTAAAACACATATGATGTGTAAAAAAGATAAATGTATTAAAGTTACATCTATGAAAGAACATTTTAAATTAAAAAAAGACGGATATACTCATACTAAACCAAAAAAGAAATGAGCAAATTAAGTAAGTCACAAAGAAAAATAGCTAAAGTTGCATTTCCCTTTAATAAAATTACAGGTGAAGACTTTAAATCTTTAAAGAAAAATAAAAATACTAAAAACAAATAATTATGCCAACAGTAAAATATAGTTGTCCAGATACTGGAAAGTCAATGAAAAAAAGTTTTCCTTACAATGCAGTAGGTAAAGCTCAAGCACACACATTTGCAAAAACCATGGGTGGGTCTATAAAGAACAATCCTACTACAAAAATGACAGAAGAAGGTTATTAATGGGTGAGCTTAAAAAATGGCGAGATGAAAAATGGGTAAGGATTGGAACAGATGGTTCAATCAAGGGAGCTTGTGGAACAAGCAAAAATAAAAAAAATCCTGATAGATGTCTTCCATTAGCTAAAGCCAAGTCTTTAAGCAAAAGAGAAAGAGCCAAAACCGCTAGAAAAAAGAAAGCATCAGGTGGTAAAAAGCAGTTTGTATCAAATACAAAAAAAGCAAAAGTAACTAAAAAGTATACTAAGTAATGGCTGACAAAAGTAAAATGTCTTGTAACAAACCTACTCGCTCAGATAGAGCAGGTAAAAAGAAAATGGTAAAAGGTTGCGAAGGCGGTAAAGAAAAACTTATTCATTTTGGAGCAAAAGGATATGGACATAATTATTCAGCAGCTGCAAGAAAAAGTTTTAAAGCACGTCACAAATGTGGAACAGCTAAATCAAAATTAACTGCACGCTATTGGTCATGCAAAAATTTGTGGGCCGGAAAAGGAGGATCGACTAAATCTAGTCCTTCAAATAGAAGAGGAAAATATTAGTATATTTGTAAAAACTAAAACAATTATTATGGCACAAGGATACAATGCTCGTTTAGATGAATCAATCGGAGCGAGAAATGGAAAAAAGAAACAATCTTTAAAAGATCGTAGAGACGAGTCTAAAGCAATGTCTAAAAAAGATTACGGACATTCTTATGGCGCAGATAGTGGAATGTCTTACAGACATCATCATCCTGCACATGTTAAAGGAGTTAAAAAACACTTGACAGGTTTAATAAAAAAGTAAAATGGCAATAAAGAAAAAAGCATTTCCTGCTATTAAAAAAAAGAATGAGGGAAAATTTTCTTCATGGGCTAAAAAAAATGGGTTTTCGGACACATGTAAGGCTGCATCAGCAGTAATGAAAAGCCCAAAGAAATATTCTCAGACTATAGTGAAGCAGGCTAATTATGCTAACAACTTTGGCTGTTCAACAAAAAAGAAATAATGGGAAAATTTTTGGTAAAGGCAGGATTATGGATTCAAAAAGTTTGGTGCAAGATTTTATGTAAATGGAATTGGTTAGTATCTAAACTTATTGTTGATGTTCAAGAATGTCCTGTAGCACAATGTATGTGTAAAAAATAAATTAAAATGAAATCAAAAGGATTAGGAGATAGCGTTGAAAAATTTACTAAAGCGACTGGAATAAAAACAGTTGTGGAATCAATCAGTAAGGCAACAGGGAAACCTTGCGGATGTAATCAAAGACGTGATAGTTTAAACAGAATGTTCCCTTATAATAAATAAGAAATGGCTTATACAAAATTACAAGCAGGTAGAGCTGCATTAGTTGTCCCAAGTGACACAGACCAAATTCCAGCAGTAACTGGTGGAACAAATAATGGCTGTGCTTTGTATATAGGCACACCTGGAAATATTAGAGTAAAAACTGTAGGAGGTGACGATGTTATTTTTACAGGAGTTTATGCAGGGCAATTTTTCCCTGTAAATGTTTTGCAAGTATTTGATACAGGAACTACTGCAGGAGAAATTGTAGCACTATGGTAGGATATACTCAAAACAACAGTGCATTATTAGACTTAGAAGTGAATTATATACTTATAAGAAAATAATGACAATGCAGGATACTAAAATATATGTATTAAATTTCTTAAGTCTAGCTGTGTCATTTACCCATGTTGAAATGGCTTTAAAATTAATTCTATTATCAGCTTCTATTATTTATACAGCTCAAAGAATATGGATTAATTACAATGAGAAGAAAAATAAATAAAATAATCATTCATTGTTCAGCAACTCCACCTAAAATGGATGTAGATGCAGAAACAGTAAATGAATGGCATTTGAAAAATGGGTGGTCAGGTATTGGCTACCATTTTTTTATTAAAAGAGATGGTCAGATCGAACTAGGTCGACCAATAGAAAGCAAAGGAGCGCACACAAAAGGACAAAACAGCAATAGCATAGGAGTATGTTATGCAGGTGGGGTAGATTCAGATATGTGTCCAGAAGATAATAGAACAGAAAAACAAAAAGAAAGTTTTATTTTATTGTTGAAATTTTTAAAAAATATATTTCCTAAAGCAGTTATACATGGGCATAGAGATTTTTCACCAAAATCATGTCCAAGTTTTGACGCAACTAAAGAATACAACAAATTATGAAAAAACTATGGCAATGGCTCAGCGGAAATGTAATAAAAGACGTTGGCGAAGTATTAGATAATCTTATAACAACTGATGAGGAAAGGTTAGAAGCAAAACAAAAAATAACAAAAATTTTAGAACAAGCTGATAAAGAAGCTCAAGAACAAGTTACCGAACGTTGGAAATTTGACATGGCATCAGATTCTTTCTTGTCTAAAAATATTCGTCCAATGGTACTTATATATTTAACAGTTATATTTACTGCATTATGTTTTACAGATGGAAACATTGGTAGCTTTACAATATCAAAAGAATACATTCCCATTTTTCAAACATTACTTGTTACTGTATACGGTGCTTATTTTGTTGGAAGAAGCTGGGAGAAGGCTTCAAAGAAAATTAAAGAATAATTATTACCTTTGCATAATAACCTTAATTTAATAAAATGAAAAATTTAGAAAAAACAGAATTAGTAAATTTACAAACTTTAAATTCAGATTTTGTAAAGTTAAAAACTCAATTAGGTGATTTAGAATTACAAAAGCACTTAATAATAGAGCAAGTACAAGAAGTTAGAAAAAACTTCTCTGATTTAGAAGCTAAGCTTATAAAAAAATACGGAGAAAACACAACTATTAACTTGCAAACAGGTGAAATAAAAGAAAAAGAAAAATAATAAAATGGCAAAAATTAGCAATACTTTATCGTACCCAGGTCAATCTCCGATTGAAGGGGCAGACTATTTAATTGGAACAGCAGCTAACTCTAACCCAATTAGTCTACAAACAAAAACATTTACAATACAAGGTATTGCTGATTTTGTCATTGATACCGCATTTCAAGGTGTATCATATCGACTTCCTATTTTTACAGCATCAAGTGCAGGACAAGAGTCAGTTTTATTGGTAAACTCATTATTTTATCAAGATACAGCAGCTCCAGCAGGAGACAAAGTTGATTCAGTACTTGGTACAACAGTATATTTAGATGATGGTTTTGGAGTAGGAAGCCTAGAGATTGCTGAAAATTTAACTATTGGAAAAATAACTGTTGCAAATGGATTAGTAAATGTAAACGGAGGAATTTATTTTAATTCTGAAGTTTACGATGCAAATAATAATGCAGGTACAGGGGAGCAAGTTTTAGTTTCTCAAACCGATGGTACTGTCGAATGGCAGAACTATCAGGGTTCTGGACTAGAGTTTCAAGGTAGCTGGGATGCAAGAACAGCAGCAGAGGGTGGAGCTTTAGGTGATGGAGGTATTCCTGATTTATTACAAGTACCTTTAATTGCTTCTAACACAGGTAAATATTGGATTGTTACTGCAGATGGTAGCGCTGCTCTAACCACTGAAGGTGGTGGAACAATAACTGATTGGAAAATTGGAGATTGGGCAATAGTATCAGAAGACTTAAACAACAATATATTTTGGGATAAAATAGACAACTCATCAGTATTAACAGGTGCAGGTACAGCAGGTAACATTGCAATATGGACTTCTTCTAATGAATTAGGGGATGCTCCAATAGTTGTAGATCCTATTCCAGGAGGCACGTCACTTGCGTTTAACAAAACAGTAACTCATACAATTACAGGTACTGCAGGATCGAATGCATTTGGTAGTGACCAGTTAATTACAGCAGATTTAGCTATTAGTGGTGGAGAAGACAATGAAAATTCTGGTCAATCATCAATTGTAATTGGAGCTAATATTACTAACGCTGCTGAAGAAGCGGCTGTATTTGGAGGAGGTCATACAGTTAGCGTAACCGCCACTGCATCTTTAGTTGGAGGCTCTAGTAATTTAGTTGATGGAGAACAAAGTATTGTAGGAGGTATCACCCATACTGTTACAGGAGATAACACTGCTGTATTTGGAGACACAAATGATGTTAGTGGAGCTAACAGCTTAGCTTCAGGAGCTACTAATATTGCTTCTGGAGTATCTTCATTAGTAAGTGGAGAAACCTCAACAGCAAGTGGACAGTATTCTGCGGCTATAGGTAAATCCGCCACAGCATCTGGAAAGGCTTCTATGGCACTCGGAGCTTCTGCATTAGCATCAGGTGATGCTAGTTTTGCTTCAGGAGAAGATACAATAGCAAGTGGAGATTTTTCTACAGCAATGGGAAAAACCTCAACAGCCTCTGGAATAACTTCCACAGCTATAGGTTTTGGAAATTCAGCAACCGGAGGAAATTCAGTAGCTATAGGAAGTAGCACAACAGCTTCAGCAGGTCAAAGTTTTGCATGTGGAAGCAGCACAACAGCTTCAGGAGACAAATCTTTTGCATCAGGACAAAGCACAATAGCAAGTGGAACTTCTTCTACAGCAATGGGAAAAGACACAGAAGCAAGTGGACTACAGTCTATGGCTACAGGTGAGAATACTGAAGCAAGTGGAAATTGGTCTTTTGCGACTGGAGACTCCACAATAGCAAGCGGAAACTTTTCTTTGGCAGGAGGAGACACCTCTAAAGCAGGAGGGAATTATTCTGTGTCACTAGGACTAGGTTCAGAAGCAAGTGGAGATGCGGCAATAGCAATGGGTGACAATTCAACAATAGCAAGTGGAGCTACTTCGGTATCAATGGGACAAGGCACATTAGCAAGTGGAATTGCTTCTGTATCAATGGGAGGCGGAACAACTGCAAGTGGAGATTTTTCTATTTCATTAGGTAAATCAAATCAGGCAAGTGGTGATGTTTCTATAGCTATAGGTGATGCAAACATAGCTTCAGGTTTTTTTGCACAAGCTTATGGTAAAGATTCAGAAGCAAGTGGAGATAATTCTTTTGCTTTTGGAACACTTAGTACAACAACAGCATCAGGTGAAGGTAGTTTTACTTTTGGTGAGGATAATGAATCTGTAGGTGTGGCATCTTTTACTTTTGGAGGGGGCAATATAGCTAACGGAGATAATTCTTATACTTTGGGTAAAGGAAACACAACAAGCTCAACGGCCGATTTTTCTATTGCTTTAGGTGATTCAAACCAAGTTGCAGGTGAAAAATCAATTGTAATTGGGACAGGTTTAAATGGGACTGATTTTAGACAGATAATTTTAGGCTCACATAATGTTCCTGTTATTGGAAGTGTAAACACTTGGAGTGCTATTGACAACTTGTTAATCGTTGGTAATGGTGAAGATGCGGCTAACCAATCAAATGCTTTAGAAATAAAGAAAAATGGATTTTTTAAACTACCAAGTTATGGTTCAGGAACTGTTATAGGAATTCCTGAAAGAAATATAGTAGTAGATTCTAGTGGTAATTTAATCGAAAGTGGATTACCTGAAAACAAATTTATTTTAACTGGAATGGTAAATAATTTAGCTAGTCAAGCGAGTGGATATGACTTTATGCAGTGGACATCAAATGTTACTCCAGACACTCAAATTCCTTTATTTAGAACACCTGTAAATTTCAGGCTTACAAAAGTAACTTGGGTATGGTCAGGAGCTTCAGCATTAAATATACCTTCAGGAAGTGATGTTAAATTTTCAATAGGAACAATTCCTAGTAATACTAACCCTGTGATTGCTAACTATACATCAATTAGTGATATATTTGTTATTGACAATACCGATAATGGAACTTGGGCCTCTGGCGATGCTAACGTATCAGCTTCTAACATAACCGCATCATCAGGAGACCATATAGCTATAATAGGTACTGAAACAGGAGCTATAACACCAAATGATGGAGAGTTGTCAATATCATTGATGTTTACTGAAATATAAATAAAATTAAATATAATGGATATAAGAAAAATATCAATTGGCGCTGATTATAAATCTAGCGCCATGCACTACATAGTTAATCAGGAGATTTTTAATGGAAGTTATTATATTCATTTAATAAAGCATATAAGCGAAAGCAACTCTATAAAAGTTTGGATTGAAAATAAAAAAGGAGAAATATTCCTTTGGAAAGAATTCAATTCTAATATGCCAATATCAATTGAATATAATATTAATTTTGAATGAAATCACCTTTTTATTTCATTGTAAAACCAAGCAATGACAAAAGATATGATAATACTAAAAAGATTGGAAATGTTAACTTTATAACAAGTACATCTAAAGAAGATCATACCTCATCAAATAGATACGCAATAGTTATTGAAACACCCATAAACTATTCAGGCCCTGTAGAACCAGGAGACACACTTTTAGTTCATCATAATGTTTTTAAATATTATAATGATATGAAAGGAAAAGAAAGAAGTGGAAAAAGTTTTTTTAAAGATAATTTGTTTTTTATTGATTACGATCAATTTTTTATGTTTAAAAGTAAAGACACTTGGTCGTGCCACTCCAAATACTGTATGGTAAAACCTTTACCTAAAAAAAACAATTACCTTAAAACACATCAAGAAGAAGAACCATTAATTGGATTAATAAAGTATTCTAATGAAAACTTAATTAGTAAAGGGATTAATAAAGGTGATAAAGTTTCATTTCAACCAGATAGTGAATATGAATATAATGTGGATGGAGAAAAACTATATAGAATGCTTACCAATAACATAACCTTGGTTTTATGAATAATATTGAATTAAAATTAGAAATAATTAAAGCAGGGAAAAAAGCTGTAAAAGAGCTTATAAAAGTTGCAAATGAAGGTATATTAAAAAAAGACTTAGATGGGTTAGCTCCTGACATTGCAGCAGATAGATTAAAAAATGCAGCCGCTTCTAAAAAGCTAGCTATTTTTGATGCATTTGAAATATTATCTAAAATTGAAGAAGAAAATAGTATGATTAACACAGATAACGCAGAAACAAAAGCAGCGTCATTTAAAGGCTTTGCAGAAGGTAGGTCAAAATAATGTATATACAAACTTTATATAAAATACTTGAAAATGTTATACCTGAAAAGGCATTAAATTCTTACAATAAAAAGAAAGCATGGAAGTATGGATATAATAAAGAATATGACATTGTTATCATTTCAAAAGACGGCACAATTGGTGATGTATATGAAATACAAAAATTAAGAATAGCTTTACCAAAAGTAAAGGACGTTCATAGTTTTAAAAATAATTATTGGGATAAGTTAGAATATCCTAAAGAATTAAGTAAAATAAAAAATGTGTTTGATTGGGATAAATATCCTGATTCTTTTAAAGAAAAATGGTATGACTATATTGACAAAGAATTTGAAAGACGTGAAGAAGGTTTTTGGTTTAATAACAAAGGTGTTTCTACTTATATTACTGGTTCTCACTACATGTACTTGTGCTGGACCAAGATTGATGTTGGGCAGCCAAACTTTAGGGAATCAAATAGATTATTCTACATATTCTGGGAAGCATGTAAAGCAGACATTCGTTCATACGGAATGTGCTATCTTAAAAACAGGCGTTCAGGCTTTTCGTTCATGTCCTCATCAGAGCTGGTGCATGCAGCAACCACCTCACGTGACTCACGTTTTGGCATATTGTCAAAAACAGGGTCGGATGCTAAGAAGATGTTCACTGATAAGGTCGTTCCCATATCACTTAACTATCCCTTCTTCTTCAAGCCCATCCAAGACGGTATGGACAGGCCGAAGACCGAGCTTGCCTATAGAGTACCTGCCTCCAAACTTACCAGAAAAAAACTTGATGCAAATCAGGCCGTTGAGGAACTCGAAGGTCTTGATACAACCATCGATTGGAAAAACACAGGGGACAACTCCTACGATGGGGAAAAATTAAAAATACTTGCTCATGATGAAAGCGGCAAGTGGGAAAGACCTGACAACATACTAAATAATTGGAGAGTTACAAAAACTTGCTTAAGATTAGGTTCTAGAATTATTGGAAAATGTATGATGGGAAGTACATCTAATTCAATAGAAAAAGGTGGTGGTAACTTTAAAAAGTTATATGCAGATTCTAATGTAGTAAAACGAAACAAGAATGGTCAAACTAAAAGCGGATTATATTCACTTTTCATCCCTATGGAATGGAATTATGAAGGGTTTATAGATGTTTATGGATACCCTGTATTTGATGAGCCAAAAGAAGATTTAGAAGGGCCATTTGGAGATGTTATAGATGAAGGTGTTATTAATCATTGGAATAATGAAGTAGAAGGTTTAAAGTCTGATCCTGATGGATTAAACGAATATTATAGACAATTCCCTAGAACAGAGTCTCATGCATTTAGAGATGAAAGCAAACAATCATTATTTAATTTACAGAAAATTTATCAACAGATAGATTATAACGATTCTTTAATAAAAGATAGGTTTGTAACACGAGGTTCTTTTAGTTGGAAAAATGGCGTTCAAGATACAGAAGTTATTTTTTCACCAAATGATAGAGGAAGATTCTATGTTTCTTGGACTCCTAACAAACAATTACAAAACAAATACTATTATAAAAACGGAGTTAAGTATCCAAGCAATGACCACATGGGAGCGTTTGGTTGTGATAGCTACGATATATCAGGAACAGTAGGTGGTGGAGGTTCTAACGGAGCTTTGCATGGAATGACTAAGTTTCATATGGATGAAGGCCCAACTAGTGAGTTTTTTTTAGAATACATTGCTAGACCTCAAACTGCAGAAATATTTTTTGAAGATGTACTTATGGCTTGTGTGTTTTATGGAATGCCAATTTTAATAGAAAACAATAAACCTCGTTTATTGTATCATTTTAAAAATAGAGGATATAGAGGTTATAGTATGAATAGACCTGATAAAATTTACACTAAATTATCAAAAACAGAAAAAGAATTAGGAGGAATACCTAACAGTTCAGAAGATATAAAACAAGCACACGCAGCAGCTATAGAGTCGTATATAGAAAAGCACGTAGGGTTTGATATGTCAGGTACATTTAGAGAGGTAGATGTAATAGGTTCTATGTATTTTATTAGAACATTAGAAGACTGGGCAAGGTTTAATATTAACAACAGAACTAAGTTTGATGCGTCAATAAGTTCAGGTTTAGCTATAATGGCTACACAAAAAAACCTTTATCAACCCATTAAAAAGAAATCAAAAATAAAACTTAACTTTGCAAGATACGACAATAAGGGAAGTTATAGCCAAATTATACAATAAATGGAGGATGTAAAAATCACGTTAAATCCCACAGGTTTTCCTAGTCAATTTGTTTCAGACAAAGAAAAGGATTCCTTTGAGTTTGGATTACAAATAGGACAAGCTATTCAATATGAATGGTTCAGAAAAGATGGTGGACAAAGTAGATTCTACAATCAATGGGCAGATTTCCATAGATTGAGACTATATGCTCGTGGAGAGCAGTCAATACAAAAATATAAAAATGAATTAGCAATAGACGGAGATTTAAGTTATTTAAACTTAGACTGGACTCCTGTTCCTATTATTCCAAAATTTGTAGACATTGTTGTAAATGGAATGGCAGATAGAGTATTCAAGATAAATGCCTATGCTCAAGACGGAATGTCTTTAGATAAAAGAAGTGAATACCAAGTAAATTTAGAAAAAGACATGCTAGCAAAACCTGTTATGAAGCAGGTACAACAGCAATTAGGAATAAATACATTTGCTACGTCAGAAGAAGATGTTCCTAATACATCAGAAGAATTAGCATTACATATGCAGTTGAAGTATAAGCCTTCAATTGAAATAGCAGAAGAAGAAGCAATAAATACATTACTTTCTGAAAATAGATATTACGAAATACAAAAACAGTTGTATTACGATCAAACTGTTTTGGGTGTTTCAATGTGTAAAAATACATTTCAACCTGGAGCTGGAATAAGAGTAGAGTATGTAGACCCTGCTAATGTTGTTTATAGTTATACGGAAGATCCTCATTTTGAAGATTGTTTTTATTGGGGTGAAATTAAAACATTACCAATAACTGAATTAAAAAAGATAGATACAAGTTTGACAAGACAAGATATGGATGAAATATCTAAGTATAGTCAAAGCTGGTATGATTACAATAACACAGCTCAGTATTACAATAATAGTTTATTTAGTAAGGATAGTGCTACTGTTTTGTTTTTTAATTATAAAACAACACATACGTTTACTTATAAGAAAAAAATAAATTCAGCTGGAGCAGAAAAAGTAATAGAAAAAGAAGACACATTTGATCCCACTCAGGAAATGCAAGAAGAAGGAAACTTTAAAAAAGTTTCTAAGACCATAGATGTTTGGTATGAGGGTGTAATGGTAATGGGAACAAACATTTTACTTAAATGGAGAATGGCTGAAAACATGGCTAGACCACAATCTGCATCTCAAGAAGTTTATCCTGAATATATAGCTTGCGCACCTAGGATGTATAAAGGCGTTTTTGAATCATTAACAAGACGTATGATTACGTTTGCTGATTTAATTCAAATAACACATTTAAAATTACAACAAGTAATATCTAGAGTTGTACCTGATGGTGTTTTTATAGATGCAGATGGATTAAATGAAGTTGACTTAGGAACAGGTCAAGCATACAATCCAGAGGATGCATTACGAATGTTTTTTCAAACAGGTTCTGTTATTGGTAGAAGCTATACTCAAGATGGAGATTACAATCAAGCAAAAGTACCTATTCAACAATTAAATAGTAATTCAGGACAGGGTAAAATACAAAGTTTAGTAGGTTCATATAATCATTATATGCAAATGCTAAGAGATGTAACTGGCCTAAATGAAGCAAGAGACGGCTCTACACCTGATAGTTATTCATTGGTAGGGTTACAAAAACTTGCAGCATTAAGTAGTAACACTGCAACAAGACATATTTTAGATGCAGGTATTCAAATGAGTCAAAGACTTTGTACGGCATTATCTAGTAGAATTGCTGATGTATTAGAGTATTCTGAATTTAAAGAAGAGTTTGTTAATCAGATTGGAAAATTTAATGTTGGGTTGCTTGAAGAAATAAGTAAGTTATACTTAAGTGACTTTGGAATATTTATAGAAATTGAGCCTGATGAAGAAGAAAGAAAAATGCTTGAACAAAATATTCAAATGGCATTACAAAGAGATTCTATAAATCTAGAAGATGCTATTGATATTCGTGAAATAAGAAACTTAAAGTTAGCTAATCAAATACTAAAATTAAAAAGAATAGCTAAACAAGATAGAGTTCAAAAAGAAAAAGCCTCTGCAGCTCAACAGCAAGCTCAAATAAATCAGCAGTCACAGCAAATGGCAGCACAAGCAAAAATGCAACAATTTCAAATGGAAAATCAAGCAGCTATGCAGTTAGAAGAGGCAAAAACTCAATTTGCTGTTAAGAAGATGCAAGGTGAGGCTACAATAAAAGCTGAGCTTATGAATCTTGAATTCTCACTACAGATGAAATTAAAAGGTGTGGATGTCGATATGAAAAAAATGGAGCAAGAGGGTTTGAAAAAAAGAGAAGATGAAAGAGAAACCGCCAAGTCTGCTAGGATATCTCAAGCAAATACAGAGCAATCAAAACTTATAGAACAAAGAAAAAATAATCTACCATCAGTTAGTTTTGAATCTAATGAAGATAGTTTAGATGGATTTGACTTAGCTGAATTTGAACCAAGATAACCTTAAAAATTAATTATAATTATATATTAACTTTGTAAAAATTAAATCAAATGGAAATTAAAGTAAAATCACTAGATTCTGTGCCAGAAAAATCTACACAGGAAGTAGAAGAAACTCTACTAAAAAAACACGAAGAAGAAAATGACGATAAATCTACTGATGTTGTTGAAGAACAACCTGTAGAACAAGTAGCCGAAGATTCGGCAGTTGAAAGTCCAACTTTAAAAGACGAAGACGTTCTTTCATATATTAAAAATAGATATGATAAAGATATATCTTCAGTTGATGATTTGTTTTCTGAAAGAGAACAGTCAGATAATTTACCTGAAGAAGTATCTAAATATTTAGATTATAAAAAAAATACAGGTCGTGGATTTGAAGATTTCGTAAAAGTAAATAAACAATACGATAATTTAGATGACGATCAAGTATTAGCAGAGTACTATTCTTTAACGGAATCAGATTTAGATAAAGAAGACATCCATTATTTAATGGAAGAAAAATTTTCTTATGATGAAGACATTGATGATGAAAAAGATATAAAGAAAAAGAACATTGCTAAAAAAAGAGAACTTTCAAAAGCTAAAACATATCTTAATGAGTTAAAAGAAAAATACAGAATTCCTCTTGAGTCAAGTGGGAATTCTATTTCAGAAGAACAAATTAAGGAAATTGAAGCTTACAAGAGTTATATTAAAAATTCTCAATCAGCTAACGAAATTGCACAAAAGAAGAATGAGTTTTTTGTTAAAAGAACTAATGAAGTTTTTAATCCTGAATTCAAAGGTTTTGAGTTCGAAATAGGAGACAAAAAAGTAAAATATTCTTATGGTGATGTTAACGAGATGAAGTCTAAGCAAAGTGATTTAAACAATCTAGTCAAAAAATATGTAGGCGATGATGGTTTAATAAATGATGCTACAGGATGGCATAGAGCGCTAAGTGCTGCTATGGATCCTCAGCGATTTGCTAGTTATTTTTATGAGCAAGGAAAAGCAGATGCGATTGGTGACGTTACTAAAAAAAGTAAAAATGTCAATATGTCAATTAGGCAAACTCCTCAATCAATTGGAGATACAGGTTTTAAAGCTAGACAAGTTTCAGATACGAGTGGCAGAGGGTTAAGAATTAAAAGTAAAAAAAAATAAGTTTAAAAATTTAAAACAAAAATTATGGCAGTAGATGCAGTACCTGGGTTTGACTTACAACCAAGTTCGGAACAGGTTTTATTACAGACAAATTATATTACTAACTTTGATTTCTTGAATCAGTATCTTCCAGATACTTATGAAAAAGAATTTGAACGTTATGGAAATAGAACAGTAGCATCATTCTTAAGAATGGTAGGCGCTGAAATGCCTTCTAACTCTGACCTTATCAAATGGGCTGAGCAAGGAAGATTACACACTAAATATGCAGATGTAACATCAGGAGCAGCGGCAGGTTCAGGTGTAGCTACACTAACAGTTAATGATGTATTAGTACCTGGTTCAGGTTCTATTGCAATTCGTGTTGGACAAACAATTATGCTATCTGATAGTTCAATTGGTTCAACTAATAGCAACAAAGCAATTGTTACTGATGTAGATACAGCAAACGGAACAATTGATGTAGCTTACTACGAGTTAGCAGGTCAAGCGATGGCAGCAGCAGTAAAATGTTCTTTATTCATTTATGGTTCTGAATTTCAAAAAGGAGCTATTGGAATGCAGGGACAATTAGAAGCTGATGACAGTATTTTCCAAAATTCACCAATCATCATAAAAGATCACTACGCAGTAAGTGGTTCTGACATGGCGCAGATTGGATGGATTGAAGTAACAACTGAAAATGGTGCTACAGGATACTTATGGTATTTAAAATCAGAGCATGAAACTAGACTTCGTTTTGAAGACTATTTAGAAACAGCAATGGTTGAAGCAGTACCAGCGGAAGCAGGTTCAGGTGCGGCATTAATTGTAGAAGGTGTAGCTTCAGGTGTAGGTAACAAAGGTTCAGAAGGACTTTTCTATGTTATTGAAGAGCGTGGAAATGTATGGAGTGGTGGTAACCCAACAACTCTTGCAGATTTTGATGCTATCATTCAAAGACTTGACAAACAAGGTTCTATTGAAGAAAATGTTATTTTCTTAAACAGAGAGTTTGGATTTGACATTGATGATATGTTGGCTTCTCAAAACTCTTATGGTAACCCAGGTGGAACTTCTTATGGTCTATTTGACAATGATGAAGAAATGGCACTAAACTTAGGATTCTCAGGATTCCGAAGAGGTTATGATTTCTATAAGACAGACTGGAAATATCTTAACGACCCAACAATGCGTGGTGATATAGTTGGTGGAGCTATCAATGGGGTACTAGTACCTGCAGGTTCTACAACTGTATATGACCAAGTATTAGGAAAGAATGCTAAGCGTCCTTTCTTACACGTTCGTTATAGAGCTTCAGAAACTGAAGACAGACGTTACAAAACTTGGATTACAGGTTCTGCTGGTGGAGCAGCTACTTCTAGCTTAGATGCAATGGAAGTAAACTTCTTATCAGAAAGAGCTTTATGTACTTTAGGTGCTAACAATTTCTTTATCTTTAAATAAGATATTGAATTAAACTATGTAGTAGTTACCCTCGTTGAAGTTACGAGGGGAATTATTACTTTTATTAAAATTAAATCGTAATCAAATGAAAAAAAAGAAACAAGCTTTTGTAGATAAAACCTACAAGCTTACCAGAGACAAAGCTCCATTGAGCTACACTATTCCATCAAGGAATACAAAAAGAAGTACATTATTATATTTTGACGAAGAGACCGGAACAAACAGGTCAATGCGTTATGCTAAAAATCAAAAAAGTATTTTTGAAGATGAGCAAGACGGTAATGTAATTTTAGAGCCAATTATTTTTGAAGATGGCTTTTTAAGAGTAGAAAAACAAAACCAAATATTACAGAAATTTTTATTACATCATCCTGGCAACGGAAAAGAATTTATCGAAGTTGATAAAGAAAGAGATGCTAGCTTAGATGTTGATTTCTTAGACGTGGCATTAGACGCTCAAGTTTTAGCTAAAGATTTAGATATTGAAATGCTAGAAACAGTTGCAAGAATTGTAGTTGGACTTAGAGTTGATAATTTAACATCAGCTGAATTAAAAAGAGATGTTAGAATGTTTGCAGGAAGATATCCTGAAGATTTTATGGAGGCTTTAAATGATCCTTTATTAAAACTTCAAAATAAATGTGCTAAGTTTTTTAGTGAAGGTTTGTTGATATTAAAGAATAAAAAGGATGTTTATTACAATTTAAAAGGAAATAAGAAAAAATTACTTACAGTTCCTTATGGTGAAGACCCTTTATTTATCCTAGCGTCATTTCTTCAAAGTGATGAAGGCTTAGAAGTATTAAGAATATTGGAAGATAAACTATAACCAATACAAAAAATCTGTTTTTATATAAAAGGGGCTTCAAAAAAATGAAGCTCCTTTTTTTGTATCTTTGTGAAAAGATTAATAGGTATGATAAATACAGTAAGAGCTACCGTCCTTTCTATAGCAAATAAAAACAATTACGGTTATATAACCCCTAACGATTTTAATTTATATGCAAAGCAAGCACAATTAGATATATTTGAAGATTATTTTTATCAATATAACTCACAATTAGTAAAACAAAACGCCAGGGTTTCAGGATCAGGGTATGCGGATATTGTAAAAGGATTAGAGGAAGTGGTTGATAGTTTTTCAAGTACAAAATCAGTTGTAAGTAAAGGGTTATCTAATTACGATTTGCCTGAAGACTACTATTTAATTAATAAAATTAATTATTACAATAATTTTCAAACATCAGGAAGTGCCACTAGTTTTACTACTAATAAACTAATTGATAGTAATGCATTATTTACCACAACAGTTCAAGTTGGTAGTTTAGTAAGTAACGTTGAAAGCGGAAACACAGCTTTTGTTGTTCAAATTATTAACAACACAGAACTTTTATTAACTCAAAATCTTTTTGGGGGAGGTGCAGGTTCATCATATTCAATAGTAGGTACAGCTTATAACTCTATAAGAGAAGTTGAAAGAGTTTCTCAAAACAAAATATTTTACTTAAACTCTAGTCCATTAACTTCGCCATCTGTAATATATCCTGCATATGTTTTAGGAGGTGCAAACGACACCATATCTGGCAACACAATTACAATATACCCTCAAACTCTTACTATTGAAGGAACTATAATAACACAATACATTAGATATCCTAAAGATCCTAACTGGACATATTTTAATATTATAACAGGTGGTGAACCTAGCTTTGATGAAACAGCTGCAGATTACCAAGATTTTGAATTGCCTGAATCTGATGAAACTAATATAATTAATAAAATTTTGCAATATGCAGGAATGTCTATAAGAGAAGTAGCACTAGCGCAATTTGGAAAAGTAGAAGAGACCGAAGCAACCAAACAAGAAGGATAAATTATGGCATATATAACAGAATATCAGTATTATGAGAATGGAGGATTAATTCCTGAAGATGAAAATTGGGGGTCATATCAGTATGTATCATTAGATGACATTGTAAATAATTTTATTTTAATGTATGTTGGAAATGATAAATTAATAAATAACGTTGAAAAATTTAATATTATATTTCATGCTAAGAGAGCAATTCAAGAGTTGAATTACGATTCAATGAAAGAAATTAAAATTTTAGAATTAGAAGTTTGTGACACGTTAAGATATGTATTGCCACACGACTATGTAAATTGGGTTAGAATATCTTTGTATAAAAATGGTACACTATTGCCTCTTACTGAAAATATTCAAACTAATTGGAGTGATGCATATTTACAGGACAATAATTGTAGAATACTTTTTGACCATGAAGGAAAAATATTAAAACCATCTACTTCAACTCTAGACTTACAAAGAATTACAGGTGGTAAGAAAAGCATTTACTTAAACGAACAGAGTCAGTACAATGGGCAAGAGGGATATTTTTATAATGGGCTTTGGTATTTTGAGTATCCAGTGGGAGCTAGATATGGATTAAATACAGAAACAGCAAATGCAAATCCTACTTTTAAAATAAATAAAAAATCAGGAGTAATAAATTTTAGTTCTGATATGGCAGGTGAGCTTTGTGTTTTAGAGTATGTATCTGATGGAATGGAAAACGGAAATGATTCTGAGATAAGTATAAATAAATTGTTTGAAGAGTTTATATATTCTTACATGAAATATGTAATACTGTCTAGTAAATATGGTGTTCAAGAGTTTATAATAAATAGAGCTAGAAAAGAGAAATCAGCTCTTTTAAGGAACGCAAAATTAAGATTGAGCAATATACACCCAGGAAGATTATTAATGAATCTAAGGGGACAAAACAAGTGGATAAAATAACATGGCTAAAATTCAAAAAAACTTTGTTGCAGGTAGAATGAACAAAAGCATTGATGAACGATTAGTTCCTCAAGGCGAGTACATAGATGCGTTAAATGTAAGATTAGGTTCTACTGAAGGTACTGAAATTGGTGCTGTAGAAAACTCAAAAGGAAATACTTTATTAGTTGAACTAGAATTTCAAAACTCTCCTTTAAGTCTTCAGGCAAGATGTATTGGAGCTTTTGAAGATGGCGCAAATGAAACCATGTATTGGTTTGTACATGATGAAGCAAATACTCAATCATCCACAGGTAAAGTGGACTTAATAGTTTCTTATAATACAAGAACATTTGTTTTGTTTTATCACGTAATATCTACATCCATATTAAACTTTGATAAAGAGTATTTAGTAAATGGAGTTAATTTAATAGGAGATTTATTGTTTTTTACAGATAATTTAAACGCTCCTAGAAAAATAAATGTAAATAGAACTTATTTACAACCAAATAATATAACAACAATTGATGACATTACAGAACAAGATATAGGTGTAATTTTAGCTCCTCCATTAAATCCTCCTACTTTAGATAGCTATCAATTAGGCGGTGGTGAAAACTATATGGAGCAACTTTTTTTAAGTTTTGCTTATAGGTGGCAATATGAAGATGGAGAATATTCAGCTTTATCACCATTTAGTCAGGTTGCTTTTACTCCAGGGCCTTTTGAGATAAATTTTGATACGTTTGATAATGATGGAATGCTTAATCAGTTTAACACTACTGATGTTACATTTGAAACAGGCGGCAGAAACGTAAAAGATATAGATGTAATATTTAAGTTTAGCACAAGCCAAACTGTCAATGTTATAGAAAGATTTAATAAGATAAATGAAGGATGGCAAGACAATTCTCTTCAAACATTACCATTTACCAATAAAAAAATATTTACAACTTTACCTGAAGCACAGTTGCTTAGGTTGTTTGATAACGTGCCTAAAAAAGCTCAGGCTCAAACAATTATGGGTAATAGATTAATGTATGGTAATTATATTGATGGATACGATGTAGTTAACTCACAAGGTAAAGAAATATATTTAGACTACAATTTATCTTTAATCTCACAAGATCTTACTGCGGATGAAATTGATGGAACACTAGAACCTGTTACATATACAATAGAAGGAACTAGTGTTCTTGTAAATAATGCAAAGACAACGATTGATTTTAGTGGGCTAGATTTAATAGCAGGTTCACAGATAGGTGTTGATTTTACTTATGAAAGTAACACGTTTGGTGGAGATGCATCTTATGATGATGGAACACAACCTGAAAACTCATACGAAAGAACTTTTCTTTTTAATATACAACAAGATTATTCAAGTGTTTTTGAATTAGCGACAAGCCCTGAGTTTGTAAATGCAGTTAGTAACTTTGTTGCTATAGCTGATTCAAGCTGTTTTAATGTTTGTCAATCAAACTGTACATCAGGTAGCAGTCAAACTGACCTTTTTAATTGTGGTATTCTTAGCAAGAATGAATGGGAGTATATTGGATTTGGTATAACAGGAACACCACAAGGTATATTGATTGAAACATCACAAGGTAGTAATGAAATTTCTTTTACTTTCCCAGCTTTAAAATTTGAACAATATGACCAAACAGTAACTCCTCCAGCACCATTAGGTATATTTGCTTATGAGTATTTGGGGGCAATTGAAGCGACTGGTTTGTATGCTAAAGATAGTTCAAAACAATCTTTACATAGTAATCGAGATTATGAAATAGGTATTGTATACATGGATGAGTATGGAAGAAGCTCTACTGCTTTGGTTGATACTAATAATACAGTTTTTATACCATGTGATAAATCTATAGCAAAAAACAATATAAGAGTTGAGTTAAATAACTATCCTCCATTTTGGGCTACTAAATATAAATTTGTAATTAAAGAATCAAAAGGTTTATACAGGACTATTTACTCAAACATATTTTTTCAAGAAGAAGAAACAGGTTTAATATACTTTAAACTTGAAGGAGATAATAGAGATAAAGTAAAAGATAATGATACTTTGTTTGTAAAATCTGACACAAATGGTGCTGTATTAAATTGTGCATCTACAAAAGTTTTAGGATTTGGTGTAGAAATAGATGATTTTCTTTGCGATAAAAATGCAGATGGAGAATTAATAGAAGGAAGTCCTGCATGTGGACAATTAGGAGGAACTTATATGCAGTTAAAACCAAATGGGTTTGCAGCAAATTATCCACCTAATGCTTTTATTGATAGAAAAGATGACTGTAGAGGGAGTTTTTGTGTTTCACTAGTAAGCACTTCTATTGATAATCCTGATGCTGACCCTGCCGCAACACCACCTCAACTTCCGTTTATACCCTATGACGTACCTGCAGGTAGCCTTGTTAGGATTAAGCTAAGAGCGCATAGAAACAGAAGAGGAAGCAAGTGTGGTGGTCGTACATACGATTATGAAAAAAGATTTACAGCTTCTCAAGATTATAGTAGTTTATATGCTTGGGCTATAGGAGACAATATAGATTTTACAAACGGTGCAACAACAGGGTCAGATAATACTATTAATAGTGTTTCATTTGACGAAGCAATTCAATCATTTCCTTTTCAACCGTTTAATATAGGACTCCCAGGGGGAGCTGGGCAAAACGTTGTGTTTTTTGCAGAAGACGCAGCTGATGGTAGACAATTTATGTGTTGGAGAAATGGAACTCCTACTTGTTCTTCACCCAACAAAAGAAACTCTTTTGGTAACATTGCAGTTACAATAAATAGAGCTACTTCTTTAATGGTATTTGAAACAGAACCTTTAGATGCAAATGATGAATTGTATTTTGAAAATGAGCAAACATTTGATATTGTAAATGGATTTCATTTATCAGGTGATGCAGACGATGACCAAGACCAAACATTAACAGACCCTGCTATTGTAGATTTAACCTTTTTTAATTGCTTTACTTTTGGTAACGGTGTTGAAAGTAATACCGTTTTAGATGCATTAATAAAGCCTACCTTAAGTTTAGGAGACAAAGTAACCTCTGTATCTGAAGAGCAATATAAAGAGGCAGATAGATTTGGAGATGTAACTTATAGTGGAGTGTTTAATCAAGAAACTAACTTAAATAAATTAAATCAATTTAATTTAGCGTTAGCCAATTTTAAAACACTTGAAACATCTTATGGGCCTATAAGAAGAATGCACTCAAGACAAACAGATATATTAATCTTACAAGAAGACAAAATATCTTCTTTACTTGTAGGAAAAAATTTACTATCTGATGCAGCTGCAGGTGGAGCTATTACTTCAGTCCCTGAAGTTTTAGGAACACAATTAGCTAGAGTAGAAGAATACGGAATAAGTAATAATCCTGAAAGTTTTTCAGTTTATGGGAAAGACGTTTTTTTTACTGATGCAAAGAGAAGTTCTGTTATTCAATTAAAAGGAGCAGGAACTAGAGGAGATTCAGGTGGTATGTTAGGTGTTATATCTGAAGTTGGCATGAGGTCATGGTTTAGAGATTTATTTGTTGATGCTTTTCAAACTCAAAAATTAGGTGGGTTTGATCCATACATGAATGAGTTTGTTTTAAGCTCTAATACAAGAAAAATACCTCAACCTCCAATTGAAAGAGAATGTGGATATACTTTATTAATGAATGACTCCACAGAGCCTTATAATTTAAATGTTGATTTAGGAACAGTTATAGGAGATGTTACGTTTGATTATGAAGCAAGTAATCCATTAACTATTTTAGTTGAATTAGATGGTGTAATTGTAGTTAATCAAACTGTAACAGGTAATGGGTTTGTTACTTTTACTAAGTCATCTAACTTTCCAACAACTGCAAATGTGACATTAACACCAGGAGTTAACCCTGTTACATATGAAGTAGATTTTAATTGTCCTGAAGGAGAAGATATTACTGTTAAAGAGATTGTTCTTAATTTTGCAGGAGATGCAGACCTTACAACTACATGTAGATATCGATGGGCTTTAGGAACTGACGTAAGTCCATACAGTACTAATCAAGTAACTCTTGATGATGATGCAGTTAGTTTATTTAATGAAACAACAGGAACTTCATCAGTTGGAACATTACCTGCTTTGGGTTCTGTAATTACAATGAAAAACAGACAAAATCCAGGACAGACATTTGAGTTTGTGCCAGGGCAAGATAAGTTTAAATATTTAGTAACTAACACAAATTATGATGAAGCCGACTTATCAACTTTAATTCCTTTGTTAAATACAGCTAGTCCAACAACAGGGTCGTTTCCTGAATATCAAGCTAGTTTTACATATAACAGTCAATCAGACTACATTTATTTAGTTTGGGATTTAAGAGAGCCAACACCATTGCAGTTTTGTTATGATACAGCAAGTCCAAGTGAAGCGTGCTGTGAATGTGCCGAACCACCAACACCTTAAAATTTAATTATGCCAAGTATAGAAAACAAATTTATAGACTCATCAAGTTTTGCAACTGCAACTAGAGTATACGATGATATAAACTTAATAACTGTATCACCTGATGGATTTTATCAAAATAATAATGAATTTAGAAATCAGCTAAATGGGCTTTTAGGGCCTCTTACAATATGTGAAGAATGCGGAATACCATGCGGTGGAACTTTAAATCCTCCTGCTGGTCAAACAGGTCTTTATCAGCTAGATATTTCCGTTGGAAGCACCTCTAATGACACAGGAGCTATTCTTGTTTATTTTAATCCTCAGAGTATTCCTGACGCAATAAGAGTTTTATATGACGGAGTCTACTATAATAGGCTTTCATCTCCTACTGATGGGAACAGACAAAGCACAAGTGGGGTTGCAGATGCGTTTACTATATTAGGAAATCCTAATGATGGATGTGTTCCTACCCTTCCAAACACATCTAATTATAATTTCTTTAATGGTTTTGATAACACAGGCTGGCTAGCTGGTACTCCATCACCTCAGAGTATTACTTTAAATACAGGAGATGACATTAGAGGGGGTCAAAGCGAATTTAGCGTTTTGGTTGTTCCTAAGCCAAATGCATTACCAGGAAACGTAACAATACAAGTTTTAGGGCCATGTGCCGACACAGGTTGGAACATATCAGTAGAATGTCCTTTGGCTTTACCTAGCTTTACGGCTAGCGCCAATGGTTCTTCTTTTAGTTGTGGAGCTACAACAGAAACTTTTTTCTTTGCACCATTTCAGAACGCAACTAACGTTTATCCTGTAGTAAATAATCCTGTGTTTTTAGACCACGATGGAGTAAATAGAGCTTCAGACCAAAACTACTTAATGGATAACAGTCAAGTTATTACAGTAACAAACGGAGTTGTTAGTAATATTCAAAACTGTACTTAAAATATAAATTATGCCAGCAGAAATTAATTATACCTTAACATTTAGTGAATCAGTAAAAGGATGGCCTTCTTTTTATAGTTACATGCCTGATATGATATTAGGAATGAATCAATATTTATATACTTTTAAAGGTGGTAGTTTATATCGACATAATACCAATGAGATAAGAAATAGATATTACGGAATAGACTATGATTCTACAATTACAGGTGTATTTAATCAAGAACCAACAACTGTTAAAGTGTTTAAAACCATTGAGCTTGAAAGCGATGATTCTTGGGATTGTTCAATAACAACAGATTTAGGGAGTGGTTTTATGGATGAAAACTATTTTGAACAAAAAGAAGGGGCTTGGTTCGCTTTTATTAGAAGAATAGGTGGTAGTCAAGACTTTGCTCAAAGATCAACACAGGGGATTGGTGGTTTTGCATCAACAACAGGGGCATCACCAGGTACAATTGAAATAGTATTTAATGTAATAATAAGTAATATTATTAATTACGGAGATACTGTTTTTTATAAAGACCTTTTTGGCACAATTAAAAAAATAGGCCCAATAACAGATATATCTTCTGATAGAAAAGAAATTTTAATAGACGCATCAGACCTTACCCCAATTGGACAAGCTGTACCTGTGGGTTCATATATTTTTACAACTAAAGATAGTGTTGCCGAATCTTATGGAGCAACAGGATATTACATGGAGTTTAAATTAACAAATAACAGCAAGACGCCTGTTGAACTATTTACAATAGATTCAGATGTCTTTAAAAGTTTTCCTTAGATTTTGTATCTTTGCATTAATGAAATTTAATGTTAGAAAATTAAATCCCCTAGACTACGAGTCTATTTTAATTAAATGGTGGAAAGACTGGAGATGGACACCACCTCCAAAAGATTTTTTACCTGACAATGGAGAAGGTGGATTTATTGTGTATGATAATGATATTCCTGTATGTGCAGGATATATTTACATAACTAACTCTAAAGTAGGATGGTGTGATTGGATAATATCTAATTTCGACTATAAAGACAAAGTAAAAAGAAAAGAAGCATTAATAGAGCTTGTAAAAATATTAACGCATACTTTAAAACTGTCAGACTGTAAATACGCATATGCTTTAATAAAGTCTGATTCTTTGATAGAACATTACAAAATAAATGGATATATTGAAGGAGACAGTTATAATAAAGAAATGATAAAAGGATTATAATATGGCAGCATTTACAACAATAGCAGCGGCAACAGTAGCAATAGGTGGTAGTGCTGCAAAAGGTTTTTTAGCATCAGATGCGTCTTCTGATGCAGCAAGAGCAGCTGGGAGGTTTAGAGTACAGCAAGAGGAATTAGAAAAAGAATCTGTCGCAAGATTAGAAGCTAATTACTATGATGCTGTTAGAGCTACAACTGATGTTTACGACAAACAACTACAATTAGCAAACCAACAAGGTGCTCAAATCTTAGAGGCTGCTCAAGAAGGAGACCAAAGAGGTGTAGGCGCAACTGCAGGTAAAGTAAAGCAAGTAATGGACGCAACTTCAGGCGCTATTGCTGATAAGTATGCTGATCAAAAACTAGAAATAGACCTGAAGCGTGCCCAGGCTTCTGAAACAGATGCTGCAGAAATAGCGAAGTTATTTGATGATAGAGCAGCAGCAGCAGGTGAAAAAGCAGATGCCTTAACCCAACAAGCAGACCAATTATCAGGACAAGCTACAGGAGCATTTATAGATGCAGGAGTAAGTGCTTTAAGCGCAGGAGTTACTGCGTTTGGAGGGTTAGGTGGTATGAAAAATAAAATGGGTAAAGCCGCAGATGCATTATCTAAATCAACAGGAATGGACAGGGCAGCAGCCTTAAAACAAATTCAAGGTCTTGGACTAGATAGAAAAGGGTTAAATGGTATAATAGATAGTGGAGTATTACCTAGCGTAAGCTCTGTTACTGCTCCTGTAACAAATTCGGTAACAAAACCGATTGTACCTGATGTAACAACCCCTACATCGCCTGCTGATGTAAAAACAATGTCAATAGGAGGAGCGCAATTTGATATGAATTCTTTTTTAGACAGTCCTGAAGTACAGGCCGCAATTAAAAAAAGAAAGCAGGAAGAAGAAACTGCTGTTAGTGGTTTATTCAGTGCTATTGATGGAACAGTATTGAGAATTAATGATATTATGGGTAATATATTTAATCCTGAACCAGATTACAAATAATTAAGATATGGGCAACGCATTAGACGCAGCAAAGTTTTCGATACTACAAGGCAATACAGGGGTAGGTACTAAAAAGGAATTACTAGCAGGTATTGATAAAGGGATAGAAGGTGTTAAAACTTGGAAAAGTAACATCGACCAACAACGCCTTGACTTAAAGAAAAACACAGCTGAAAAATATAGACAAGCTGAGTTAAAAACAATGGAAAATCTTCCTAGTGATAAAACTAGTAGAGATTTAGCAATAAAAGCATTAGCAAATTATAAAGACCGATTATATGGAAACATGGGGTTGGTTCAATCAGGTAACATAAAACCTGAAGATAATTTAATATTTCAAGAAAACGGAAAACAATCTTTTGATATACTTGCTCAGCAAATAAATGGTTACGCCAAAGAAAAAGAAAACTACATAAAAAGACTTAAGGGATACTACGAATTAAATGAAGATGGAACTAAAAAAACAGGTGCAGATGGTTTACCAATTTATGTTCCCCCATCTTCAGGTGGTGTAGACCAATCACTTCAAGATTTACATGACAGAATGGGTAACCCTGATTTTACTGATATGACATTTGGAGAAAATGGAATGGGTAGAATAACTTTTTATCAAACAAAAATTGACGAAACAACTAAGACAAGAGTTTTAGATTTAGATGCTGAGGGAAATCCTCAGCCTTATGATGGCATTAAGGATATGAGCGTTTTAGCTTTTAATAACAAAAGAAATCAAACTGCAGAAAAGGTAGACTTAGCACAAGAAACTAAAGCAGCTATTGGTAAAGACAGTCCATTGGGACAAATTTTTGAGAAAATGGATAATTTTGGTAAAATGCTCGGAGTTGTTACTGATGACATGAGAAATAACCCACAATTAAACAGATTGCTTAAAGATGCGGTATCTGCGGCTGCTGCAACTACTGACAAACAGGCTAGCATATTAAGTGACAATGGCCCTGAATCAGAAAGGTCAATAACATTAAATGAGTTTGAATCTCAAGAGTTAGAGAAACAAGGCATAAATTTAGATGAAAAAATAGATTATACGTATATTGATACAGACCCTAAAAGTGAGACCTATGGTGAAGAGTTAACAGGGCAAAAGAGTAAGTACATAAAAATGGTTATGGCTAAGAATAATCAAATTGTTCCTGTAATAAGTGCTAGTGATAAGTTAGCTGCTGAAAGAATTGCTGGAAGTAGTTTTTATTCAGGACTAAGAAGAGACATTACAGATGGAGGAACTAAAAAGAGTGAGTTCCAAGCTCGAGCAAAAAGTGCAGCTACAATTAAAAAAGAGGGAGATGATGAAGATTATCAGTTTACAGTAAAACTTATTGACCAAGCCTCTACAGGTGATGTGGAGAGTTTACAGGCTTTAGTAAATGAAAGCGATATTGTAGAAAAATACACAATAGATACCATAGATGGTAAACAGGTATTAAACTTTTATACTTTCTCTGGAGACAAGCTTGCCGACATTTTAATTGATGGTGAGGGTAAAGCTGTAGGTAAACAAATTGCATCTCAACTTAAAAAACAAGCTGAAAAATATATTAATAAGACAACTCTTAAAAATGAAGAGGCTAAAGGAACAGATGCTGAATTTAATTCTAGGTCAAGAGAGTATACTAATTTAGATGATGTAGTTTTTGGGGTAAATAATCAAGGAGTAACGACAACAACAAGTGATTTATTTGCAGATGCAGGAAAAAGTTCAGGTAAAATTAAAGCTGCTTTTGACAGAACAATAGCTGAAATGGCTAGACTATATGGTTTTCCTGAAGGCTTCCTAACAGTAGAAATAGATGATACGGATTTCAATGATAGAATGACTATAAGGGATGCTAATGGAAAGGAAATCGATCAATTTGAAGAAGATGCTTCGAATGGTGCAAACATAAAGAATGCATTAGACAAATACATGAAAACAGTTAAGTCAGGCGAGGTAAAATTAAATAAAGATTTCGGTTAAAAAAAAAAGATGGACGAAGAGATTTTAAAAAACATATGGAACGCATTATCTAGTGACAAAAAAACAGAAAGTGATTTTGAAACTTGGAAGTCAAACTTTTCAGGAAACTCTGAAGTTCAAGACAATGTTCATGTATATCTTACTCAAAAAGGATATACTAAAAATGACCTTGAAACTTGGAGAACTAATCTGGGAATAAAAAAAAAGACAATTCCGATTTCACTTCAGAAGAGGTCGTTACGGAATCCACTACAGATGTGGAAACAAATCCGTCCTCCTTGGACTCTTCTTCAACAACAACAAGCGTTGATGTACCTTTAATAGAAGAGACTTTAATTGACTTTCCTAATGCGCCAGAAAGAAAAGGTGTGTTAGAAAATGAAGATGGTTCTGTATCTACACATAAAATGAAAACCGAAACCTTAGATGGTAAGAATTGGGTTTCATTCCCTACAATATTTCAAAATGAGAACGGAGAGTTTGTTGACATGTCTGAGCAAGCAGAATCAGATTGGAAATCTGTTTACGAAGAAGCTAAAAAAAGAGGAGAGGTTATTGATTTTTTAGAAGATAAAGATTCAGCTATTAAATATGGAGAAGGAGCTTGGAAGCAAAAATACAATGCCAATAAAAAAAATAACTTACTTGAAGAATCAGGATATTTAGCATATGCAAATGACCCTGAAAGAAAGAAGTTTATGTCAATACTTGATAACGAAGAATTAAGTGCCAATCTACCTGATTACGTTAAAAAAGACTATGAAAAACAATACGGATTTGTTAACCCTGAAACAGGGGAAACAGAGTTTAAAAAAGAATCCGAAATAAACCCAAGTTTATTAGAAGCTATAAAAGAACATGATTCCATGACTGGAGAAGTAAAAGCTCCTAACTATGTTGACGTTGATATTGATGATGACGATTACAGTAAGCTAGGAAATAATGTAAAAAATATTCTTAGAAAGCAAGAGATAGATGTAGAAGATTATTTAAAATGGCAAAAGAAAAACACACGAAATGAAACAAAAGTTTATAAGTGGATAAAAACCCTTTTGCCAAATGAGGAAGGTGATCAATATTTCGAAGAAAAAAATGCCTATGAAAAAGTACAATCTTATAAAACAGCTCAGCTAAATCAAATAACTAAACGATTGGAAAAAATCCAATCTACTATGAATTTGACCTCAGACAGGAATGAATTGAGAGAGCTTGAGAAACAAGCAGATGAAGTTAGAAAAGAGTTTTATGCTAAAGTACAATCAGTTACTGAGACTATAAATTACTTTCCTAAATTTAAAGAATATACAGAAGATGCTGACTTAAGAAGAAGAAAAGCAATGTATAATGCTTCTCAAGAAGGTGGTTTGTCTGAGGGAGGTCAAGCAATGGTTGAGTTGGCTGCTGTAACAGGTAATGGTCTTGTAGGATTTGCTACAGATTTTTTTGGTGGAATACCTGGTTTTTTTGACCAAAGAATTGCTACTCTAGGTGGAGAAAATAAGTTTGATGGTAAAGGAGTATTAAAAGGTCTTGAAGAAATGTTTACAGACTCTGCAGAAAGCTTAGAGGGAGAAACAGGGGCTGTACAGAGACAGGCGTTTATAGAGGGTAAGCCTGTTTTTCAAGGAGGAAATCGATATATTGTTGATGGTAACGGAACTGTATATGACCAAAACACCAACATAAGAATGGATGGCATCATTCCAAGTGAAACGATTAAGAAAATTGTAAGCTTATCCAAGGATGTAACAGAAACTGAAGTTAATTGGACAGGAGGAGCAGTACTTCAAGGCGGTGTAAGTACACTTGTAAATTTATTTGCATTAATAAGAACAGGTGGTAAAGTAAAAGGCGCTCTTGGATTAAAGGGAAAAAAAGCAGGATCAATAGGAATGGGTATTTCCTCATTTGTTTCTAGTGTTGCAGGTAATGTAGAGGATGTACGCTCTCAATTAGTGGCTTCAGGAATGAGTGAAAAGGAGGCGTTAGATATTTCTGTTAATGCAGGTCAAGCAATAGCCACTCTTGATGGTATTTTCTCAGGACTAGCAGGAGGAAACGAAAAACTTCTTGTTGGTTTTCAAGGAATTAAAGACCAAATTAAAAACTTAGCAGTAAAAGAAGGTAAAAAGTTTACAGTAAAACAACTTGTAGATAAGGGTAAAGGCTTAGTAAAAGAAAACGCTAAGGAGCTTTTTATTGAAGAGCTTCCAGTTTATTTTTCAGAGAAAGGCATAAATCACTTAGTAAATAGACATATTGGAAATGATGTTTTAAATGATAAAATAACAAGAGCAGGGATTACAGAAACAGTAGTTATGACAGTAGGAGCTACCTCAACTTTAGGTGGTAAGAAATTATTGTCAGGAAATAAGAGAGCGAATTTAGTAAGATTAGCTGCAGCAAATGTACAAAACTTACAAGCTACACTAGATGTTTTGGTTAAAGAAGGTTCTTTAACTCAAATAGAAGCTTCAAATGCTTACACAGAAATATACAATGCACAATCAGCTGAGTTAAAAACTCAAGGTACTGTTAAGATGACTGAAAACATTGAGCCTGCTGCTGATTTATTAACAGAAAGACAAAACTTAATAAATAAAAAACAAGGTTTAGAAGGCCCTGGCAAAGTTGATATTGATAAACAAATAGCAGCTGTTGACCAACAGTTAGACGCCCTGTATGAAAAAGATAAGATAGAAGTTCAAGAACAATTAAAAAAAGAAAACGATGCCATTCAAGAGCCAAGCACAGAGAAGCAAGTGTTACAAGATGATGCAGCAAGCAAAGAAGATGGGGCAGAAACCGAAGTGGGACTGCAACAAGTGGGAAAAGGAGACGTTGAGTCAGACACTACCCAAGAGGGTGACACCGAAACGGAAACAGAAACCGACCAAGCTATCGACACGACTACGCAGACAGATACTGAACAGTTAACAGACACCACTTCTGAAACAGAAGTGATGAGTGTGAACAAGGAAAGAGTAGACTCTATTGTTGATGGTATAGTTGAGAAAACAAAAAGCCGAAACGTAGGAAAAAGCACTAACCCACAAAAAGTTGCAGACAACGCAATTGAATATATAAAAGGTTCTAAGTTATTTGAACAGTCAAATGATATAGAAAGAGAAAATATTATTAGAGATGTTAGCAAACAACTAGGCGTAGAAATTAAAGCTCCTACTGCCAAGAAATTATTAGGCATAAAAAGAATAGGAAAGCCTAAGACTATTAAAGTAAAAAGTGACTATGCTGCAATGAAGAAAGATCTTCAGAAAGAAGCTAAGGTTGCTAGAGATGCTAAAAACGATGTAAACAGCAGAAGAAAGGGTTTACAGAATGCTATAGATTTAGTTGTTAAAGCAGGTAACATTAGTACTAAGAAAGCAAACTCATTGCTTAAAAAAGTTTCTAATGTAAATCTTTATAACGCTAAAAAGGTTCAGGACGTAATAGACTTTACTACAAAAGCCATGAATGATGCTGAGTATTCTAAAAAGTTAGATAAGGCAAAGTCAATTCAGAAGGCTATTAAGAAAAAACTAAAAGGCAAAGAAGCAGGTTTATCAGATTCTGCTAAAAAGTTTAGTGAAGTTAATCCGAGTAATGTAGCTGATATCGATGTGTATTTAGAAAAGGCTACTGAAGTAAGCAAGGGATTACAACCAACTAGAAAACCATCTAAGGGGAAACTTAAAGTAAGTAAACCTTTTGATATTAAAAAAATGGACGAGTACTCCAAGAAAGAAGTAGAGTTAGAAGCAGAAAGAAACTATGAGCTTGCAAAAGAATCTTTTCAAGAACTTACAGGTCTAGAGCCAGGAGATTTAACTCTTGACCAAATGAAAGATATGATGTATGAGATAGATGGAGTTAAAACAGACTCTGAATCTGACAATAAAACATTAAAAAAGAAGGAAGCTGTAATTGATAAAGCTGTAAAAAACGCATTTAAGAATACTAAAATAAACATAAAAGGTGCTATGGAGTCAGGAGATATAAAGGTTACTAAAGAACAAAAGACTTTGATTGACAAATTCCTAAATATGGATTTAGATTTAATGACTACTAAGCAAAAAATGGAGGCACTAGATTCAATCATAAACTTCGAACTTAATCAATCAACAGGTGGAATGGATGCTGTGTTTAGTCAGCAGGTTGGTGCTGTTAAGATGAATAAAGCAAAAAATCAAAAAATTGAAACACCTAAGAATCCAAAACTTTTTGGGCTAGGAAGTGTGTGGAATAAATATATATCAACACTACCTAATGTATTTGAACTTGCTTTTAAATCACAAAAGAAAGCTAGGATTATAATGGATGCCATAGGTTTAAATGGGATAATAAATGGTAGTGCAAAAGCTCAAACCGAAGGTGCTAATACAGAAAAAGATTATGCGAATGCTTTTTCAAAAAAGAAAATGCAAGATGGTATATACTTTGACGAAGCTAATGATACTGAAAGAGCGATACTAGCAGATGTAAGGAGATTTACTCCAGGGACAGAGGCTGAACAGCAAAAAGAATTTGATGATAGTAAGAATCTTATTAAGGAAACTTACGAAAGACTTATGGAGTCAGGGGACAAGTTAAAAGTTAAAAAAGGTGAAATTGTTAAAGCTCAATATGACAAACTTTTAAAAGACTCTAACTCTATAGCAGATGTTGAAAGTAAAGTAGATCCTGTAAATTTAGAAGGAGTAAAATATGTTACAGAGATTTGGTCTAAGAAGTATAATGATTTAGCAAATGTTTCCTTAAACATATACAATAGAAATTTAGGAAAAGACGTTAATTATACACCAAGAAACATAAGAAATGTAGCTCAAGTAGAGCCTGAAGTAGATATTACTCAACCTGTATTTAATCCAGAAGGGTTACAGAGAAAGAATGCTTACGATAAAAAAACAGGTGTTTTAAAAGAAGCAACTAAACCTTCAAGCTTAGGGAAGGGGAAAGTTTTAAATTTAAGTTTTGATTCACAAAACATGAGCAACTACAAAGCTGCTTTAACTGATATTTATACAGCATCTTCAATACAACAAGTAAAAGGTGCAAGAGATTCAAAAGCTTTTAATGAAGTTTTTACAGACCCTGAATCAAGAGATATAATAAACAAAAGAATTAATGGATACGTTGATACTAAGAGAGGTAAAAATTACATTGATGGAAAAAGTAAAAGAGCTTTAAATCGTTTGAACAAATTAGCTACGCTAGGTGTGGCTAGAGTTTTAGGTGGGCCTACTCAGATGCTAAAGCAAATTGTTCCAATATTCAATACAGGTGTAAATGCAGGTGTTGTAAATACTTTAGAAGGAGCAAAGCTAATGTTTAACCCTGATGTTAGAAAAGCAATAAATGAATCAGGACTTCCAATTGCAAATAGAGGTATATCATCTCAAACAGATATTGAGAATGCAGATAGTAGGATTGCAAAAAAAGCAAACACATTTGAAGGTAAGGCTATTGATATAGCTGATTCTGTAAATAAAAAGACATTAGAGATTTTCTTAGTTAATCCTGATGTTGCTACTGCTAAAGCTTCTTTTATTGCTTACTATTTGAACGCAATGAATAAGAAAGGCGTTAAAACAAGCGAGGTAGATTTTACAAAACCTCTTGATAAAGAAGCTGCACAATTTGCACAGCAACAAGTAGATAGACAGCAAAACACATCTGACCAAGATTTGCAAGGAGATTTATTTACTAGTCAAAAATTTGGCCCACAATTAGTTCGTAAAACATTATTTCCCTTTGCAAACTTCTTGTTAAATCAAAAAACAAGAATGTATTCTGACATTAATACCTTGTATAATAACCCTACAGCTGAACCTGGTGCAAAGAAAAGAGCAATACAATCGTTAGTAGGATTAGGTCTTGAGACAACGGTGTTTAATTCAATTGGATTAGGAATTACTCAGGCCATGGCTGCCGCTGCTAGAGCTTTATCAGGAGAGGATGAAGAACTAGGGTTAGAAGCGGATATGAAGCGTGAAGAAAGAGATGAAAAAGATTTTATGAACAGGGTTAAAGGAAGAACAGGAAATATGATTGCTGATATTGTTTCTCCTATACCTGTGCTTAATGACCAACTTTTAGATAAGATTAATGGAGTTATGGGTATATTTCAAGATGATGAAAAAGACCCTTGGAAGTTTTTTTCCAAGACAGATAAAGGAATAAATGAAAGACTAGGTGTTTTAGGAATAGGTATTAAAAAGGGAGCAATACTTACAGACATGATTAAAACAATTGTTACAGGTGAAAAAACCACAGAGTATATGGGTAAGAAGAGTACGAAAAAGATTGAACCTGATAAACTTGAAACTTTAAAGGGAATTGCAATGGCATATACTCTTCACTTGATAGGTGTTCCTATTTTAAACTCAACTGAAGTTGGTTACATTTCTGAAAGAGCTTATAAAAATATAGGTAAAATAAAAGAGAAAGAGCCTGAAACAATAAAGCCTATTACAATCAAGCAAATGGAAAAGATAAATCCAAAAAAGGCTGAAGCAATGAAACAAGAGGTAGCAAGAAAAAAGAGAATTCAAAAAGCTGACCCTAGATTAAATTTAGCTAAAAAAAGAAAAGAAGAAATATTGAGAAGAGTAGACAGAAAGTAACTACTTACTTGTATTTTCTTTAGGCTGATCTAATAATTGCTGAAGCTTTCTTATTAATTTATAATTAGGTTTTGGCTTGAGCTTTTCTTTAATAATCTGACTTGTTATGTGTTCTTTCATTTTCTATTTCTTTTTGTAGGTTAGCTAAGGCTCTCCAAGCTACCTTAGCCGAGTGTCTTATTCCATCTGCATCTACAGTACCACATTCCATTAAGTGCCTTGTAAGGGCATCTAATTCGTCTCCTGACTTATCTCTGTCCCAATGTAATGGAAGGTCAGGGTTGTGTTGTTTTTGTCCTGCGTGACTGCATTGAGCTATTTCTCTTATAGCATCAGGGAAGTACATTAAAACTCCTGTATAGACTGGAGTTTCTTTTCTGTCTCTTGCTTTGTCCATAAATCGCCATTCTGGTTTAATCATTAAAATATATGTGTTAGTCTTGCAACTTGACCATGTTCTTTGGAGTGTATGAAACCTTCTACTGCTTTTACACCACCTACTCCATATCCGTTTCTGTGATGCCAAGAGTCTGTTCCACTAGGTGATCGTAAAGACTCTACCGTAATTCCATGATAGTCTTTACTAGACTTGTGGTGTATATGGTGAGTATAAACATATCTGTGTTTTGTTTCTGCCCATTCTTTAGAAAACTCATTAGCCATAATTAATGGAAGGTCAGCCAACTTAGCACCATCTCCATGCGTAGTTCCTATAAGGTTTTCTCCGTACTTGAATCCTTTTCTATGAGCAATACTGCAATCAAATGTAATGTTCTTGCACTTTCTAAACCAAGACTGTATTGAATCAGATAACATGAATCCAGACATATAATCATGATTGCTTGGATTGTATACAAAGTGTACGTCCGCAACACTTATTAATGTTTCTAGTATATCTACATAAAGTTTTTTGGCTGTAAGAAAATTATCATACCACATTCCATGCGTATCTTGAGGAGTTCCTGCTGTAGTAACTCGTTTAGGTGTGTCTATATGGAGTATATCATTACCTCCAACAAAAAGTATTTTATCTATTTTAAATCCGTTTGACTTTTGAAGTATGCCTTTGACACCTTTTTTGACTCTCTTTACAGCTATCTGCGAATCATAATCTTCACCTGTTTCAAAACTACTAGATAGTTTTCCAATATGAATATCTGCAGGATCAATAACTAGCAAGTGTCCGTTTTCGCTTTTAGTTCTTTTAATTTTTTTGTAGGAAGGCGAATGTTCATCCATTGCCTTAATAATATCATCTCTAAGTTCTTCTGGTGATACTCCTTTGTTTTTTACGTGTAAAGAGAAGTGTTTTCCTTTGTGCCAGTAATGGTCTACATCTTTCATTGGAATACCCATTGCCTTACATTCTCTCTGCAAAGCTCTATCCTTTTGAATTATATCATTCTCTCGCTCTGTTAATCTAGGTCTATATTTCATCTTCTGTTAATTTTTGCGTTTCACGCAAAACAGATTGAAGCTCTTTGATGCTGGAGTTTAAAGAATTGTAATCCTCATCCATCAATGATTCGTAGATGTCATCGGTTAGATTGTTAATGTTTTTCATTAACAAATTAATAAAGTTTATTGAGTTTCGACTGTTCTTGTGTATCGACATTTGTAATTCTGTTTCTGTAAGCTACAAATATTTGCTTAAAAGAAATGATAAAGTTATCCACAATAAGTCTTAATCCATGCTAGAAAGCAAGTGTTTTCCTGTACTTGGATTTATCTTTGCTACAGTTTTATAAATAGCTTTTGACTTTCTTTTTACCTCATCTCGTTCTGTTTTAGTCGAATCTGTACCCAAGTTTGTATACATTTCGCAATCAATTCTAAATAGTTCATCTATTTTCTTTCTGTCTGTCCAGGTTTTAAATTCTAAGACTTTTTCGATATCATTATACTTGTATTCCATATTTAATTAAATTATTGTTAAAAACTCTTCTTGTAATTCTTGTATTTCTTTTAATATTTGTTCCTTTCTTAAATTTCCTGTAGCCAGTTGCTTAATTACCTTGTTGTATGTTTCTCTAAAAAAGGGATCTGTTTTAATTAAAAAGTCTACGTCTTTTATTCCATGCATAACGGATGCGTGATTTTTATCAAACTCTTTTCCTATAACCTGAAACGGAAGTCCATGTATACTTCTAAGTATATGATATGCAATTCTTCTAGCATCTACATATTCTCGTTTCCTAGTCTTTTCTTTTATGTTTAAGACACCTGATGAATATTGAACAGCATCTATAACATACTCAAATAAATCTCCTCTTCTCATTTTATATTTATATTAGCGTTAATTGAATCTAGATATTGGTCTACCTCTATATTATATACATCAATAAGAACAATAGGCCCTTCATCATCTCTATAATAATCTATAGCAAAAAACACAGGCTCATTATTGTCCATGTTTACATGTCCTGTTTTGTTTCTAATCTGCCCATTAGTTGATTGAATACCATACATCTTATCAACTAAGCTGGCAATTCTTATTGATGCTCCTCCTTTAAATTCTTGCATCTGTTCAATAAAATGCTCATCTATTTCAAATTCCTCCTCTGTATACTTCTGTTTTACACCCATGTTTTTCTAATTCTTTTAGTCTATATTCTTGTAGAGCAGACCCCCTGCCCTTTGGCTTTTTTACTTCTGAAAATAACACACCACAATTAGGTGGTATGGCTATAAGATCAGGAATCCCATTCTTATTAGTCTTTACTAGCTTGATTACATAGTAACCTTCAGCTTCTAACTCTTTAATTCTTTTAGCTTGTATTTGTTGTTCAGTCATTTTGGCTTTCATAATCATACATAAAACCTATAAAAACTATTAGATTCATGCTAATTGATGAACATATCTCAATTACATCATGAAAATCGTGTATTGATAAATGAATATGTCCGACCACCCAAAAGGGTATTGCTAGATTTTGGCTTATCCAAATTAATAAAAATTTTATAAATTTCATTTATTAAAAGTTCTAAAGTTACACAATTGCTTTGGTACATGATATGCTATATCAATTCCATATCTTTTATTTGTATCTACTTGTTTAACAACCTGGTATTGTTTATTAAATATTAAACTACTATTGCAAAATAAAAAACTATTTATATCATTTGAAACAAGGAAATACCAAAACATACTTGGTTTACAATATTTTTCTTTTCTACCTAAAAATGATACTGTGCTATACGGATAGTCTTTTTCTGAAGTCCAATTTAACTTTGTCCTAACTTCAACTTCTATCCTGTATTCAATATTATTTTTATATGCAACTATATCAATGTCGTAATCTTCATCTTTATAAGGCACAGTAAAACCTTTTTTGATTAAAAAATCAGTAACTTTTTTTATTGATATATCGTTATATTCATTATAATCATCTTGTCTAAATTTACCAGCTTTTGTTCTCATTAATATTTAATTTTAAAGGGGCGCTCTGTGTCGCTCCGCAACGACCAAGTTTAAAGAGCTAGTAGTTACACCCCTTATATTAGTTTAAAGTCAATAAATCTTTTTTAAAATGATTCAAAGTATAGTTCTTTTTTTTGCTTACTGCCTTATATATTTTACTTTCTATGCCACCTTCTGTAAAAACCCAAAACACTTCGTTTTCAAGTCTTTCTTTGGTGGTCATTCTATCTCTAGATTGCCAATAACTAGTAGCACTAAAATCTATGTTGTAATATACTAAATACTTAGCATTTCGTAAAGATATACCCTCACGACCTGATACAATTTGCAATGCTATAGATTTATCCGTAGAGTTAAACTCTTCAAGATCGGTACATATTTGGTTTCCAAATACTTCTTTCAAAGCATTAAGCTCTTCTTTAAACTTATAGAATATTCCTATTTTATTACAACAAAAATTATCGTATATGTATTCAGCTTTAAATAAATCTAGCACCATAGATTTGCCACTCTCAAACTTAACAGTACCACTATACATTTGATGTAGCTTTTGCATAAGCTTTACACTTGTGTCTGCAAGTATAACCTCATCAGAACCCTCAACTACTAAGTCTTTTTTTAATTTAGAACATAGTGAGTGTATTTTATCTGGAGCATCAACAAACAATACCTTTTCTTTAATAGAAGATTCAAAACCTGCTTCTTTTTGAGTGTATGAAATCGTATAAGGATTCATGTCATAAATTATAGTTTTTTTGGCATTAGAATAATCATTAACCATAAATCCACCAATTCTTTTAGTAGTAACGGTTACGTAATCTCTAGCAAACTTATAAAAGTTAGAGTACTTATTAAATGGATTATTTGGAATGGCATATACTTGATGATACATTTGACTATAAGATTCAGGTGTTGGTGTACCTGAAAGCAATATAACATATGGTTTGTTTCTTCTAATAAGTTCAGATACAGCTTTAGCTCTTTTACTTGGCTTTGGAAAAGCCCCCATACCATGTGCTTCATCACAAACTACGGCATCCCAACCCACTTGGTCAATCTTGTGGAGTGATTCGTAGTTTATAACCTGCAGTTCATAGCCAGGCTCAAGTATATTGTAGTCTGACTCTATTGAGCTTATCGCTCTCTTCTTCGTGATGAACAATACTCTGTTCACACTCATCATTTTATTTAAAATTCCTAGAGAGGTAAGTGTCTTTCCTGTTCTTACTTCCATAGATAGATACAGAAATTTTTTAGCTGCTAAAACTTCTGTTCCTTTATCTATGATGTTTTGCTGGTAGTCTCTAAATTTTATCATACTCGTGTCTTATTTCTGTTAATACTTGACATTTCTCATACTCTTCCAATTCCTCAAAATACATAATCAAATCATCAACAACTTTTGTTGTAATGGGTTTTGTTATGTCATGAATGAAAAAGCTATAATCTGAAAATGAAAGCTCAGAAAAAGGCACTTTATAGACAACTATGTCGTAGGAATTAAGCATTCCGTAATGTATTTCATCAAACTGATCAAATTCCTCCATATGTTTGTCTTAAATAAAGATATACTTTAGGTAGGTTTTTTGCTGCTTTTTTTTGTGATTTATACTCAACAGAACCTAATGTTTCTTTACTATATAAAGTTAACCCTTTTTCTTTACAATACTTGGAAGGCTTACCTTCTGTAGATATGCCTCCCTTTCTAATTGCAATCTTACATGTACCTGTATTATTTAGTGGTTGTATGTAAACTTGAAAATCATTATCTATACACCATTTAAGGTTTTCGTTAAAACTCCAATTGTCCTTCATTCTTTTTGTTGTTTGTTTTATCTGTTAAAAATATAATCCAACGTCCGTTCAAGTCTCTACCTTCATCAGGTATTATGTCAGTTTTAAATATTGCAAATGATTTTAACCATCTATAAAACTCTGTTCTAGATATGGTTCGTTTAGCTTTAGGCGCAAAGTCTGGATTGTCTTGAATGAAATCCATATACAAATCATTCTTGTATATTTTTTCATCGAATCTAATTAATTCGTTCTTGTATTCATTATCAAATAATCCACACCATTCAACAAACTCATGAGAAGTATCTGCCCCTAAGTTTCTTACTGTTTGATTTTTGAAGTTACCTTTGATTAGCCCCTTGGTTAAATAGAACATAACATTCTCAATCATATAGTTGTCAAATGAACACCATTCATCTTCATCCCATTCAGTAAATAATAGTCTACCAAACTCAACCAATGGTGTAAAGTCTTTAGTATAGAACTGAGCAAATTCAAGTTCCCATTTTCTCCTGGCGAATGAATTACCTCTACCTTTAATAGCATAGTTGGTTGTAATAGCAACTTTAGGTGACTTACTAAAAGGAATTTTGATAGCATCCTTGTTTTTCTTTTCCAATGTAAGACCCTCAGTTACTACACTAAACAATCTTTCAAAGTCAAAATACTTTTTTACATCGTCAAAGCATAGTATCTGAGTGTCAGCGCTTACCAATTGATATGCAAAACTTTTCTCAAAGTTGAAAGACTTTCCATCAATAGTTACAAGCTTTTTCATTTGAGATAGAGCATTCATAAACAAACCCTTACCTGTTCCTCCTTCAGGATTTTCAGATATTATTTCATCGTTCAGTATAATTGCAGGACAATACGATAAGTTCTTATATGCGTGTAACATATACCCTATAGTACTTCTCATTGATAATATTGTCTGCTTATCTCCACCAGATATGTTATTAATAAATGTTTTGTAATCACAATTAAAAGAATCACACATATCAAAGTCACGATCAATGACTTGGTCTTTCCAAACATAGCCTCCAAGATCTAAATAATCTATTGTTATTTTTTTAGTCTTAGTTACTTTAACTGCACAATTTCTGTAATAGAGATAAGCTGTGTCTTTATCATCCTCAATAAAGTATACATCAACTGTACCTAGTAAAGACAAAAACTCTTCCCTGAAGAATCTAGTCTTATCTGCAAAGTAATTGTATACAGACATATCATCAAGGTCTTCCAAATATCCAAGTACAAAATCCTTAATTTCTTCTTCGTTAGTATGGTCTATAAGATTGTTTGTAACCCTTACAAAAATAAAGTTCTTACTTCCTTCTGGACTGTACTTATAAAAACCATTATCTTCTAAGAATTGTCTAAACAGATAGTGTATAATAGTTATAACCCCTTTGTCATTCTTGTTCCAAAAACGCTTCTCGCTTTCATCCTCTTCAATGGATGTAATAACAGAGTCAATTACAGCGTCTTCAATTTGGGATTCAGATAATTGAAGACGGATTTCTTTTTTTGACACTCCACGTTTGAGCTTCATCCTTACTTGATTAACCCTATCTTCATCCTCGTAATACTTTGAGCCAAAGTTTTGTGTCTGTGAATAAGCTGAATTAATAGTCGATTTAATTTCATTCATTGTGAAATCACTACTCTCAAATTGACTCATAATGTATTCTGATAAAGACCTGCTTACTCCATAGTCATTAAAAGCAGCTGCTAGTATGTAAATGTTATTGTTTCTTTCTCCATCTATTATACCAAATTTCTTAGTCCACCATTTCATAAGAATATCAACTATCTTATTTTCATCGGTGACTGGTATTGTAGGTCTTGATGAATACTTATCTACAACCCTGTACTCTTGCTCTTCTATCTTATCCCATAAATTAGAGTTTAGATTTATGTATATTAGTGGGTCATAAGATTCGTAACATACCCTAGATACATTCTTACTTGTCTTATCAAAGTAATCTGAATTATAATATCTCTCTAAGGATATAAAGTAGTTCTTATGATTGTTTGGCTCTTTAGGTATCTTAACTAAAGCTTTTAATCCATTACCACTTGGTGATATGAATACTGAATACACATACCGATCTTTTGATAGTCGTTCTTTTTCAGACATCATATCTTTCTTTGTCTTATATCCATCAAAGTCAAGACATATAAATCCACTATGCTGAGTTATACTATCATCGTTTCTCTTGTTGAACATTCCTGAAAAACATATTGCAGGAAGACTTTTCTTAAGCTCTTGCCTTACTTCTTTGTTTTTTTCAGAACGTATTTGTTTTATTAAGTCTTTAGAAGTTCCCTCTTTTATCCTAACTAGTATAGATTCTATGTCCCTAAAGAAAGGAGTAGAGGTGTCTTTTATGTTTCTAAATATAGTAACTTGATTTTGTTCCATGTCGATTTTGTTTTACTATATACTGTTTTATATTATTATATTAAATTTATTTTTGATTTGCCATATCTAAGGAAAATAATTGACATTTTCGTCATGACTAATAGAAAAGAAAAGGGGTTATTAAACCCCTAATCTTCTATTAACCTGGTTATTTAGAATGGTAAATCCGTCTCTTGAACAGGTGCTTGGTTGGGAGCTGTGTCCACGCCATTAGTCTGTTTTTTAGGGACAAACGTATCAAGTTCAATGTATGGTTTACCTCCCTTGCTGTTCAGCACATTGAGGTTTACCCATCCATTTTTTTGATTGTTATTTAAAAACGCAACGGCTTCTTCAACTTTAACGCTGATGTTACCTATTACGAACTCTGGTGCGTTCTCTCTTCTTTTGAAAAGAAATCCGTCTGCAAATACTTTGTCTTGTGACATATTTATAGTATTAATGTTGAGCGCTGAGTTGGAGCAGCGCATCTGACTCCATAATGATGAGTGTGAACAATTTAAAATTCTTCACGCTCTATGTATTGTGTAATGTCTTCTCCTGAATCTTCAGCGAAGAACGTCTTATATATTTCTATGGCCTTCAAAACTTTCTCTCTACCTCTCAGTATAGTATCAGGAGATGGCTTGGCTATCTTAAGTTTCAATGTAGTTTTATCTATAATGTAAAACTCTACAGGTTTACCAAACAGCTGCTCATATAAATATGCTTGGCTGTCGTAATTGTAGTCGTTAGCACTCCACTTAAATTTATCTGAATTTCCTGAAGTTTTGATGTCAATTACTTTGGTGTCGGTAATTATATCTGCCTTACCTTTCCACTCTATCCCAAAGATAGTAGCTACGGCAGGCTGCTCATATTGATTACCCTCTGCGTATATGTCTGTATACATTTCAAAGTTAGACTTCATAGCATCAACCCATGTATTAATCTTTTCTACTTCTTTTGTAAGCAGTACATCGTATGGATCAAGACTGTTCTCCTTGATATATTCTTTAAAACCTTTAGTGGCTCTACTAGACACATCCATTGTGTTGTATGTATCTATCTTCTCTGGCTCTAACATAGCCGTATGAAAATAGCCACCCTCAAGTAAGGGTAGGCTTTTTTCTTTGTGTCTGAATTTTCTAGGGTTTTTAAGTAAGCTATAAATATCTGAATTAGATAGGTATTGCTGGCCAAATTTACCATAGTAATTACTATCGTCTTTGAGTTGTTCTATAATGTTATTTTGCATAGTTCGAAAGGTCTTTTTTGATTGCTACGGATAACGTAAACTTCTGCTCTACCTTAGATATTGTAGAAGCAAATGGTTCGTTCTTATTGGATTTTACAAAGTTCACTACATCATTCCACTTAGCGTGTGTCTTTTTTAATGTAGGTTTCTTTGCTGAGGTTGTTACTTTCTTTGGTGCAGTCTCACTAATATCAGCTAAGTCTTCACCTGCCCATAATGACAACCCTAATCCATGCATAGCAATAGCCTTTACAGTACTACGTTGTATGGTTTTGTTAACTGCAAACGATGTAATCTTGTCTACACTTAACGATTGATTGTTATGTCCCATAATAGGTAAGTAGTCAATGTGTTCAATGTCATTGATTGTTATACCTACTTTTACATAACCTGTATTGCCATCTGTAAAGTAATTAAGACCAGTGTGGTCTGACTCATATACTTTTCTGTTGGCGTTAGGATATTTATCCTTAACTATTGCCCAGGCGTAAGCCCAAGACAAATAGTCAAATCTTCCCTTCTTTTCTACTTTGTCTTTTACATTGATTGATGTAAGCTCTTTGAATGTTGATTGTGTGTTTCCCATTGTTTACTTATTTTAAATTACTATATTTATTAATTAATGTTTCTCTTTTTAATTTTAAGGAATCATAATGTTTCTTATTATTCCTAGTGTTAATCTCTGTCTTTATCTTTTTATTAATCATATCAATCTTACCTTCATACTGTTTTTTTACTACAGCGTGAACGCCTTCTTTGTATCCAAGTTCATGGAACAAAAGGTATTGAATGTCGTTCATTTCGTGATAAGCATACCTAGCATTTGATGTGGTATATATTTTAATATCATTCTCAATTTTGACAATCTTAATTCCTCTGTACATATAAGCTTCCTGATTCTGGTAACTCATATTACAAGCTTTGTGTAACTTAGTTGCTTGTTCCCATACTTCTTGAATACTATAACTCATACTGCGCTATGATGGTATTTTTGAATAGTACTAGATATAAAATCCTGAACATCAGGATCGGCTTCGTTATCTATTTTAGAAATGCCGTATTCAATTGTCTGTCTTGATGTTGTGTACCCTCTCTCTGACATAAGGTCTGAAATCTGAAGTATATTCATAGGCCTTTGATAGCACATTGAATATAATATAAATCTTGCAGAAGATACCTTACTTGCCTTGCTTTTTTTGAACAGTTCTTTTTCAGATATACCCACCTCTTTACATAAGAGCTTTACGTATTTATTAAATATTCCTCTTTTCATTTTTAGATTTTGATAAATTAAACTTAGTTTCTTTGGATTTTGATAAATTAAATCCACTCTCTTTAACACCCCCAAATATCTCCCCCCACGCTGTAAATATCTCATTCAATACTAAGCGCTGTTGGTTGTGATGATACTCAGCTGCCTGGTATTCATCATCAATAAATGATGCTAATGTTTCTGATTTGTGTTCACGTTCTCTGTTGAACATTTCTTTTGATTTTCCCATATATATATTAAATTAAATTGTGTTTGTAAAAATAATAATAATTTGTTTATTATGCAACTTTTTTTTGCTTTAATGAAAAACTAATCCTACTTTATTAGTATTATTAAACCACTTGGTTGCGTAAAGGTCTGTGTCTGAGGCGTCTATATAACCTGCCTCGTGTAAATTATCTTTAGTGTCAAAGATCTGTGTGTGTCTGTCAACTGACTTGTCTATCAAGTGTTTCTGCTTGCCTGAGTCACTAAATATTATGTCATAATTATTTGGAAGCTCAGCCTTGTGCATCATGTCTACCATATTTGTGTAGCTATAAAACCTTACCTCTGGATTAGACTTGGCAATTGTTATCCACTTAGCTAAATAGCTGCGTGAATAGTAGTCACCACTATCGTGTACCCTGACATAATCAGGACGCTTCTTTTTTATCTCTGAATTCATTGCATCAATAAACTCTAGCGTCTTACTAAGTTGGTATCTCTTTTCAAATGCAGGCTGCACATTACTCCATATGTACGCACCCTTCTTCGCATAACAGAACTTGACACACTCGTCAGCCATAGGGCAGGTAAGCTTGCCGCTTGCTGATTTGTATGCAGGTATTCCAAAATTAAAAACCCTCAAATTGAGGGCTTTACTTGTCTTCTTTAACTTACTGTTTTGTGTTAATAAATTCATATCTCTAGGTTTTTTAATATATGTTCGATTACTTTAATTGTCCACCCATTACCCAACATCTTGTATCGTTGTGCGTTTGACACGCCCTCTGTATAATTGTCAGGTACAGTTTGAAGTCTTTCACATTCTATAGGCGTGAGCTTTCTCCAATTGTATTTCTCATTGATGATACCTTGATTGGGTGATATGGTAGTTAGGCAATGGGCTTTCTCTGTCAATGCCCTACCTCTTCTAGTTGTGCTAGTAGGGTAAGACAAATCTAAACCTTCTCCAACACCTACGGCAGCATAGCCTTTCTTTGTTGCTTCAGGGAAGCATACCTTGTCACCTATCCTAATCATAGTACGTTGGCTTCTCTCTATGCTGTTCCACCATACAGCACCATCGTATCGTGCTGTAAGACAATACGCCTTACCTTTGTTGGTTACCATTCTCTCATCAACAATAGAACCCTTAAGCTCTCCTTCTGTTTGAATAATATCTTTAAGGATTATGTGTTGATTGATTGGGCCAAACAGGTAAGGTATATTAGTCCAATAGTATCTCTTCCTGGTTTGTGCAGACACAAGTGCTGAGTCTATGTATATAGCTTCAACACCTAACACATCTGATATAGTATCTCTGTGTTCCTTTGTCATCTTTACATTCTCTAATAGGAAATACTTTGGTTTGAGTTCCTTGACCAACCTGACAAACTCAAAGAACAACTTGCTCCTAGGGTCATCAAAGTTGAGGTTCTTACCTGCTTTACTAAATCCTTGACATGGGCTACCACCCATGATAAGATCTATCTTTGTATTGAATCCATCAGCACCAAAGTGTTTGGATTCTACCTGAGTAACGTCCCCAACATGAATCATGTCAGGGAAGTTTTTCTTTGCTATTTGTATAGCATACTTGTCAATCTCTGATGCATAGTAGTTGTCTACTTTTACACCAAGATTCTTGAGGGCTAATTGTCCACAGGACATGCCATCGAATAATGATAGTACATTCATATTATATTGCTTTAGCTGCTTCTTCAAGCGTTTCTCCTATGTATTCGTGGAGGGATCCGAATGCATAGTAACCTGTTTTAAATTCACCCTCTCCATTTATATGTTTGTTAGCAAGATAATAAATATCTCCGTCAACATGCTCTAAATCAGGTGTGTCCCATGAAACCCCACGAGTTTCCTCTCCATTTTCAAATTCAAACTCTGCACCCCAACCTTGTTCCTCTTCAAAATAATAACTAAAAGTTGGTATGTCTTTGACTAAAAACTCTAAGATGATGCTATCATCAATCGGCCCCCATGCTGAGGTAAATCTGTACGTCCCATCATCATACTCGTTATCATAACAACCCCACTTTGTCCCCCAATTCTTGTAGGCCCAGTCGTACCAATTGTCATACCCATATCTATCTAATAGGTATTTTCGTCTCTCTTTTGTGATTGGATAAGACTTGTGCTTAGCTGTCTCGTTTTCTTTCATTTGCTTTGCATATTCTTTCTCGCTCACTACTCTAGTCGGACTAGTGGTCTGTTCTAGTTCTTCAGGCATTGGCCTGTAGTATCTACATAGCCCTACTTTGGCTATCTCTTGTAGTTTTTTCTCGTACTTTTTTTGCACAGCTATCTGTGCGTAACAATGATTCGGCATAATATATTTAATTTAAAGTTACCTCCTTGGAGGGGCGTCTTTCCGTCCTGTCAGTCTTATTGTAATTATTGGTTTACTACCTTGAAGCTTGGAGTTTCAAGGCGTGAGTTCCAATTTAACATTTAAGCATTACAATGGCCTACATTAGCGACAACTAAGGATTTTTAATAACTCACATGAATAATTTAAAGATGAGTGTGAACACCGTTCCCCAAAGCGTTGTTCAACTCTGTGTACTTTTGTTCTATTTGACTTCTTATTTCTCTACCTGTTCGTGTCTCGAATCCATAGCTATGCATGTATAGTCCCTGCACAGGTTCATTCTCTATAAGAAAATGAAACATATCTGTAGGGTCTACGTGATGTTTCTTTGCGACTATTTCACAAGCTCTCTTCAAGGATTTGCAATCGTGTCGAGGTTGTCCGTAATTGTCAGTCAGGTATTCTTTGATACCTGATGCTGACCAGTTTTCTACTCTTTCCATAATGTTTAGTTTAGCAGGCTGCCCACCCAATGAATACATAATGTTTGTCTGTCTCATAATACACACACTCTCTTTTGTCTACCCTATCCAATGCTTCGTCATAAGCATCGTCATCTTTAGGCTCGGATATCTTACCCTCCAATGAACACGTAGTAATTGTTCCGTTGTACGGATCGTGTCCGTACTCATACGACTCCTCTTCTCTTAAGGATTGGTATGCTTCTCTTGCTGATTTGTACTGCTTTTTACTTGCTTCGTAATGAATGTTTGTTGCTCCCATAATTTAATTGTGTTTATTGATTATTATTATATTCGTATCCGTTCTCTGTTAGTGTTTCTATGATGTCCTCTATAATATCATCTTTCATTATCTGATATAGATTCTCCAACGCATCTTCAACATATTGTGCATCAACGTCATCAACATAGATGGCATCAATATGAGTCTCTTGCATTGCCTCCATTAATACATCTGATAAATTGTTGTCGTAATAGTGTACGTCTGTGCTTACATCTATGTAATAGTTAGGTTCGTGTGCTATCCACACCTCGTACCCATCTGCTGTATCTTCTTGGTAGATAACAAAGTCACGTCTGCATGAATCTTCCTCTACTAATTCAAATCCGAAATGAATTTGTAGTTGTGCATGTCCCTTCTCAGGGTTGTCATAGTAGTCAGCCAACACATCTCTGTTGAATAACTCTTGAGAGATTATCTCTTCGGTAATTTGTTTTACTTGTTTTCCCATAATTTAATTATTAATTGTTTATAAATGTCCTGCTATTTTTCTTTCTTCGCATTCGTATCTCCACTCATGCTCTGCCTCTGAATCCTCGTGACCAGGGTGGTCGTATAATCCTGTCCCACTAACAAACTCTGTCTCGTTTAGCTTGTGGTCTATATCATCTATCCACTCTTCTTCAATAGATAGTAGATACTCGTCAATCATATCTGTGTCAACTGAGTCAGGTATCTCTATCTCTAACTCTACAAACTTGTGGTATACACTACGTTGTTCGATTTTTACTTTCATAATTTAATTGTATTTAGTTAATGTTTATAGTTTAAGTCTGTTAATCTCTTTTATTGTTATGTTGTGACAACCTACTTTTAACACGCTATCAAATGCATTTACAATAAACTTATTGTCTACCCTTTGACCTACAATATTCTTTTCTTTGATAAGTCTTAAAAGTCTTTTGCCTTCGTCTATAGATATCTTAACATTCTGTGATGTCTCAATAACATTGTTCTCCCTATCTACCCTTAAGTAGTCTTCATTTGTTTTGTTAACAAACCATGACGTCTTAAACGTGCGCCAGTCTTTTAACTTCTTCTGTGTCTCCTTAACTCTTATCTCTCTTTCTTTTTTGAGCTGTGTCTTTATGTCTTCTAATAGGTCTTCACTATTACTATAGAAGCTTTTAAATAGTTTTAATATCTCCCTATGTTTCGGATTCTTTTTTGACTTTGTTCGCATCTTTTTAAAATCTATGTAATCAAAGTAACTTTTAAAGAGTCTGTCTATGGTGGTGTTATAGTAACTAGCCTTCAATCTAGTGCGAGACAATAACTTTAGAAGTTTTTTTATTTCACCTAAAACTAAATCTGTATCTGTTTGGGTTATATAAAATTGTTTCTTGTCTCTAGTTGCGCTACTTAACAGACTTATATGTCTGCTCGTAGTGTTGCTGTACCCTCTATCGTTTATCATTATTGTGTTTGAGTCTATAAACTCTCCCAATATATAATGATTGCCATAAGAAAATATTCTTTTGTTATAGAAATACATAGATCCGTTTGACGTTCTGCCTTCGGTTTGGTTTTGCAAATTAAATGCATGTACTATCTCTGAATTTGTAAATACTGTTTTCATAATTTAGTTATTAGTTAATAATATAGGCTTGTCCTTCTGCTTTTGTTGGCACTGATATGTCAAACGGATATCCTTCAGGTCTTACCCTTACTCGTCCAAATCCGTCTGTTCCGTCCTCTACTATGGTTGCTTGTGTTGTCCCACTACCATCTTTTAATGTTACTTTGTTTCCTTTTTTGTACTCCATAATTTAATTGTTATTTAGTTATTAATCTACTACTCCACCTCTGTAGTAATTTCTTATTGTGTGGTGTTTAGGAAAGAATTCTTCACTGTATCTTATCCTTACTTCATCACTTACAAACTTGTAATGACTTCCGTTACAATATTTCAATTGATTGTTTAATCTATAATACTGTGCAAATGACTCATCTGTATCAGGCCATTCCTCTGTTCTTACTAACTCACTTTTAGCACCTTGATAAGGTGAGTCCCAATATTCTACTTTCATAATTTAATTGTTATTTAGTTATTATCTCTTGCGTATTCTATTACTTGTTGGTATACATCATCTTCTATGTAGTCCCAAAATAAATTTGTAATGTCCATTCCATTTAAGTCTACGGATTCAATCTCCAAGTCCTCTTCTGGCGGCTGCTCGTATGTTCCTGTGTTGTAGTAGTATGAGTAGTCTATACTTATTTCATACTTCTCTCCTTTAATTGTGTACGTACCCTTGCTATTTATATTCATATGTCATAAATGTTTTTCTTGTTAATAAATATTTCTACGCATTGCTCCACATCATCTGTGTGCATTATGCTGAATTGTCCTGAAGCAAAGTAATCTTTGTCCTCATCACCCACAAGTATCTGTAGGTCTCGATCTTGGTTTTTAATCTCTTGCAAGATTTCTACTAATTGTTTTACTTTCATCTGTTTAGTGTTTATTAATTAACAGCAATCGCATTTTGCCCATTGCTTACCATTCCTACAGGTCTCTCCCATAGGCCATTCGTTTATATCCCAAAAGAATATTTCGTTCTCATCTTCGTCAAACTCAGCCCATTCTAGGCAAGCTCCACATAACTCGTCACTTAAGTGACTTGGCTCTGCGCCACAACAATTACTCATCATATCTATTTAGTATTTATATTTAATATCCTTCCATTTCTACCCATTGCTCGTAACTTCTGTAGCCAACACGCACATAAATAATAGACTCTAATGACTCTACATTTGTTCCGTTGATACTGCATACTAATCTCATTTCTTCTTCGGTTGCGATGCTCATTACATCGTCCCATACTTGATTAAATTTGTCTCTCATAATATCTATATTGTGTTTATTGATTAATAAATTGTTCTAACTCTTTTATTCTTTGTATAATAAAGGCAGTATTCATTCCGTTGTTAGGGTCGTTGTAATAAGACTTCAACCTAACAATATTATCTTTAGCATCTTTTATGTCTAATGCCTTGCGTATTATCTCGTCTGTGTAGAGGTTTACTCTTTGTTCTTGTTCCATTTCTGTCATATCTATTTATTTAATTGATTAATAAATTCTGCTACTACTTTATATACTTTGTCTATATCACAAGTCATAACTGCATCTGCAATATGCTTACTCATGTGTTCTTGATAACACTTATCAATTACTGGCATCAGCCAATCCCAAGAGTTGTGGTATTGCATTTGAGATAGGCTTAAGTACCCATCAACTTCCATAAATTCTGCT